>ENA-OZDX01000062-OZDX01000062.1-human-gut-metagenome-genome-assembly--contig:-NODE-62-length-73415-cov-10.168171_pt1 | contig 73415 bp, 49 predicted proteins | sample MGYA00245062_ERZ653597 | MGnify/ENA primary metagenome ERZ653597 (study PRJEB26926, sample SAMN06165186) | human gut metagenome | biome: ENVO:00009003; feature: ENVO:2100002; material: ENVO:00002003...
GAGATTCGCCTTAGTCTCGTGGGCTCGGAGATGTGTATAAGAGACAGGTATTGTACTGCGGCCTGTCTTGACGCCGTTTTGTCTTGTATTCCAGTTATAACTTCGGTAATTCTGTTGCCGTTAGTGTCATAAGTTCCGGCCGTAGGCTCGTCCTTTATAGCTTTGGCGTATTCGTCCATGTCTTCAGCAGGAACGGCGTCGGTGTATGTCTTGTATATTTCAATCTTGCCGGCGCCGGCGTATTTCTCAACCACTGCCGGCACGTCGGCGGTCTTGTCGAGGTGGTTTACCTTATAGTCTGAAGCTGACATGTCCGGTGTCCAGTCAGTATAGTTTACGCTGTACACGTCGTCAATCTTGGTCTTGTCTATGTTTTCGTAGCCTTCCATCAGCCTGCGGCAATTTTCGTATATTATGTCGTATCCTTCGCTCTTGTTGATGTTGAGCGAGCCTTCGCGGTCTGAACGTATGGGTGCCTTGCTGTCTTTGAAATAGCAGGCTTCCACATATCCTGTAGCTTTGGTGCGTACGTCCCAGCCGTCTTCGCTGCCGACCATGTAGTTGTTGTAGTAGTGCAGGTAGCCTCCGCGCTGTAGCGGAAGGCGCGAGCCTGCGATGTTGTCGAACCAGTTGTGGTGCATCGAGATTGTACGGCAGCCGTCAAAAATGTCGCTGTCGCCTTTGCCGAACAGGCATGCTTTGTCGTGGTCGTGGAAGTGGTTGTAGCTGAAGGTCATCCACTGTACGTTGTTCTTGCAGTCGAGCAGTCCGTCGTAGCGGTCTTTGTCGGCAGCGTTGCCATTGAAGAATTCGCAATGGTCAATCCAGATGTGTGCTCCCCAATCGGTTTTTGCACTGCTCTTGTCTGCCTGTATGCTTATGCAGTCAGGGTCGCCGATCTCGACCTGCCTGCCGTCGCGGAACGCAACGATCTTGTTTTCTCCTGACTTCAATACCGGTACGCCGTTCATCGTGAAGCGGCAGTTGCGTATTATTATGTTGTCGACGCTTTGCATTACGAATGTTATGCGCGAGAATAGCGGAGCCTTGCCTGTTTTTGGGTCGGCTACGCCTATGAGTGTTTTGTCGGGGGCAACCATTATGCGTTCGCCGTATGTAGTGGCAACGCCTTGACTGCCGTCCTGTGCATCGCAAAGATGCCCTGTCGAGAGGTCGTCTACGTAGCATCTTATGCCTGTGTCCATGTCGTGGTCAACTATTATCACGTATGGAGCTTTAGCCTGCAGGTAGGCCTGTAGCTGTTGCAGCGTGCTGGCGTATACCACCTTGCCCCCTTCACCGCCCGTTGTTCCTCCTTCGCGGTAGTGGGGTGTGCCTTCGGTGCCTGCGATGGCGGCAAAACCGTCTATGCCGAAGTCGCGCCCGTCGGCGGTTTGGGCTTTAATTGTGTTTGTCGTTAATAGCAAGAACAATGCTGCCGCCATCATGTGCAGGCGGTGTGAGCCAATGTGCAGTCTTTTTGCTTTCCTGATTAGTTTCATGGCAATAATTAATTAGTGTTTGTTTGTTTTTAGAATGATGCTTATGCAAAAGGCATAAGCAGGCTTTCCGGGATTTAAGGCCGGGAAGACGTTGTACATCTTCCCGGACAGTATAGGTAATACGCCGCATGTGCGTCTTTGCGCCCGGCGGTTATTTCATCTTGTCGAAACCTTCGCCGAATACTCCGTGGCAGAGAGTCTGCGACACCATAGCCTCAGGGTCGATAATCTTTATAGTGTTAAGTATTCCGTGCGCTTCGTACTTGCGGGCGAGTACTATCAGCAGGTCGACTTCGTGCTTTGAATACCAGCCTTTTCCTGGTATGAGCGTCACTCCGCGGTGCAGTTGGTTGTTGATAACATCAGCAATCTTGTCGTATTGTTTTGAGATGATGATGAATTGCATGGTTTGCTTCGAACCGTTGACAACGTAGTCGCATGCATAGCTGTAAATAAGTGTGAAGGCTATACCGTATACGATAGGTTCCATGCTGTGGAACAGCAGGTAAGAGGAACCGATGATACACGTGTCGATTAGCTGTATGGCACGTCCGAAGTTCATGTGCAGGTATTTGTTCAGCATGGCTATCAGGATGTCCGTGCCGCCTGTAGAGCCGTTGTGAGAGAATACTATTCCTAGTCCTGCACCGCATAGCACGCTGCCTATCAGCAAGTGCATGAACTTGTCTTCGCCGGCTGTCACCATGGGGTAGGCTTCAAATACCGGCTGCAATGCTCCGATCATTGCTGACAGTATTGTTACGCCAACCACGGTGCGCACTGTGAACTGGCGGCCAAGTGTACGGAAGGCGATAAGGACCATGATGATGTTGATGCTCCATATCGATATTGCAGGGGGTATCTTGAAACCGTAGAACAGCAATGCCGCTATACCCGAAGCACCGCCCATGACTATCTGGTCGGGCAATATGAAGGCCGTGTAGCCGAACGAGTAGAGCAATATGCCCAGGCATATGAATACCAAGTCTTTCAATCCCTGTCTTTTCAGTTTGACATGGATGTGGGTTAAGTCTGAAATCTTATTCATAGTATTTCTGTAATTTGTCCGCAAAGATAATGCAAATTGGGCGCAATGCAAAATTAAAGTGGTAGAAACGAGTTTAATTTTTTATGATTTTTTTTAAGCTTGCGGATTATTGCGCTTGTACAATTTACATTTTGTTTTTTTAAGTTGTTTGTAAGCTGTTTCTACTATATGCATAAGACAAGCGTTCTGGACGCAATGTGTAAACGGTTCTTTGTAGTTTGTAAAAATAGTTAGCCCGTTATCTACTTATAGCTTACAGAATGATGAAGGGGTGGTTCTGTTTAGGTGTAGCTTCGTGCTTCTGCTGTTTTTTCAGGGGGAAGTCGTGTCGTTTGTTTAAGTTATGCGGCGTCCGCCTTAGTCCGTATGCGTATTCGGAACGGTTGTTGATGTATACTTGTCGGTTTACGCATGGAGCTGCAACATGCCATGCAGGCATGCCTATATGTTTTTATAGTCATTTTTGCGCTTGCGGTACAAGTCAGCAAACGCAAGCGCAAAAAATATATTCAGCCATTAATGGATTTCCGTGGCCTATTCTTCCGGCGTGTCAGAGTCATCCAACGGCATGTCGATTATAGGTAATTGACGGCTGAAGGCGGAGTTGAACGATATTATTGTTTCACTCCTCGACAGGCCGAGCGGTTGCAGGCGGTCGTGTATTATGTTCAGTAAATGGTGGTTGTTGGTTGCGTAGATTTTGATGAACATGTCGTAGTCTCCAGTGGTATAGTGGCATTCTACTACTTCGGGTACCTTTTTAAGTTCATCTACAACCTCATCGAACTTTTCAGGATTCTTAAGGTTGAGGCCCATGTAGGCGCAAGTCTCGTAGCCTATCTTTTCCGGGTCGATAATGAATTTCGAGCCTTTTAAAACTCCCAGGCTGTTGAGCTTTTGTATGCGCTGATGAATGGCTGCGCCACTCACATTACACGAACGTGCTACTTCCAAGAAGGGTATTCTTGCATCTTCGGCAATTAGTTTGAGAATCTTCTTGTCTAATGAGTCTAAATTGTGATGTGCCATTGCTGTTGAAAATTTACTTTGGTTATAATTTTGACAAATATAGTAAACAACTATATGTCAATTACATATTGCAATTTAATTTATGCAAAGATACGATAAAAATATTACTTAAACAATAAATCGTAAGTGTTTTTTCAACGTTTGGCGATAGATTAAAACAAAATATGTAAAAAAAAGGTTTATTTTACGTCTTTTTGTGTGGCTGAATAGCTTATTCGTAAGGCTCCGGCTTTACGCAGTGCCTGTTTGACATCCGATATCGTACCCATATCGGTTCCTCTGTCTGCCTTTATCGAAACACTCATGGCCTGTACGTCTTCGGGCGACATGCGTTCGCGCTCTTCTGCAACATAGTCTGTTATGTCGGCAGTATTTACTATCTTGTCGTTCAGTTGTATAATTGTCTTGCCGCCTGTCGCTTGTATCATTTCGTCAGTCGGTTTACCTATATATATGTGTGTGACGGCCGACTTTTTAACGAGTTTTGTCAGTTCGGTGCCTTCGGGTGTCTGATATTTTACTTTTACTGTGACCTCCCGCATGTGCGTTACGGTTATGAAGAAGAACAACACCGTGAATATAAGGTCGGGTAGTGCGGCCGTGTTCAGCTGTGGAACCTGGCGGCGTGTATGGCTGAACAGGCTCATCTTGCACCCCCTTCCGTCTTGCCGGTGGTGTTTTCAACGATGCGTTGCGGATAATGCGTCCTTACGGTTTCGCGTTCTTCGGGCGTGCAACGCTCGTAGGCGTGTCCGTATTTCTTCATTGCGTAGTTGCCGCGTATGGTGTTGTATGCGGCTGCTATTTCGTTCTGTATGTTGAAATATGCGTCGTACGACGCGTTGCGGTCAATGTCGATGTTTATTATGAGTCGTCTGGCGTCAGATGCTCCGTTGACGAACGACGTTACCTTTTGCTTTAGTTGCCCTATGCCGCACTCTTTGCCGTCCACTACCAGCTGGCTTGTTTCAGTGAGCCTTATGGACAGTACGTTGCTCCGTTCTATGTCCGTGGTCTCTTCCTGTCTCTCTTTGTCGGTCATGGCAGGCAGCATGCGTGACAGTCCCTTATCAGTGTCCATTGAGGTCATGATAAGGAAGAACACCAGCAGGATGAATGAAATGTCGGCTGTTGATGTGGTGTTAAGTTGTGGGACAGAACGTTTCTCGCGGCGTAGAATCATTACGTTTACAGTTTTACGTATGTCTTATGTCTTACGTTTTTTGTGCTTCGACCGTATCTCCGTCTGCGTGCATTGTGTATGCTTAGGCGTAGCTTGCGCGGTCAGTGTTTCTTTATGCTTATCTTCCGGTTGTAGCCCGATACCCCCAGGGCAACTCCGCAAACGGCAATGGCGAGCAGTATGAACGAGGTGTTGATGAACATATCCGTGGCTTTAAGCCAGAATGTATCGTCGAATTTCGTACCGTTGACTGTTACCGGCTCTGACGAGCCTGTCGCGAAAGTGGCTGCCAGGCATATTACGAGCAGCAGTATGGTGCCCCAGGCTATCTTTGCAGCTGGTATGTTGTTGGTCTCCTTATTCGCCTTGCCGCCAGTTTTCATGCTTATTGTTACGGCTGCACCGGTCAGGACGATTGCGGCTGTTACCATTGCGTAGATGAATACAAGTACGAGGTCGGTCAGCAGCGGGGCGTTGTATTCCGGGTTTTCCTCAAACGGAGTGTCGTAACCGATGAAGAAGAAGGCTCCGAAAACCAGCACCGTGAGTGCCACAAGCGCGTAAAGTACGCGTGTTGACATCTTTTCCGGCTTCAGCTTTTTTATTCCTTGCATGGATGAGCGTGTTATTTCGTAAGTTTGTATTTCATTATGATGTCCAGCAGAGTTATCGCCGATTCTTCCATCTGGCTGGTTATGTGTTCGATTTTTGACAATATATAATTGTAGAACACCTGCAATATCAGCGCGGCAATGAGTCCGAAGATTGTCGTTATAAGCGCCACCTTCATTCCTGCCGCCACGATTGTCGGGCTGATGTCGCCTGCCTGCTGTATCTGCTCGAACGACATTACCATGCCAATCACCGTGCCGAGGAATCCGAGCGACGGCGCCATGGTGATGAACAGCGTAATCCATGAGCAGCCTTTCTCGAGGTTGGCGGCCTGCACCGTGCCGTATGATGTTATGCTGCGTTCGATGTCTTCCATCGAGTCGTCGATGCGCATAAGTCCCTGGTAGCAGATAGAAGCCACGGGTCCGCGTGTCTCGCGGCAGATGGCCTTAGAGCCTTCAATGTCGCCTTCCTTGATTTTGTCCTCTATGTCTGCCATCAGTTTCTTTGCGTTGATCTCAGACAGGGTGAGGTATATTATGCGCTCGATGCAGAATGCAAGGCCAAGTACCAGGGCAAGTGCAACAAACGACATGAATCCGGCGCTACCCTCTATGTATTTTGTCTTGAGCATCTTGTGGAATCCTACGCTTTCGACGGGAGCCATTATCGAGTCCGGCGTTTCTGCCAGGTCTACTGCCGAAGTGTCGGCTGCAAGGATGCTGTCCGTTTCATCTGTCGCTGCCGTTGCGGCTTCGCCGCCGGTCACCGCCGTTGCCGGCGACGTTGTTTCCTGGGCGTAAGCATGATGGCATGGGGTAAATACAAGGAGCGTGATTGTCGCAACTATTACAATCAATTTGTTCATATCCTTAGGGATTAAAAAAACGTTAGCGGAAAGAGGGGGATTCGAACCCCCGTGGCACTTTTGGCGCCTACACGCTTTCCAGGCGTGCCTCTTAAGCCACTCGAGCATCTTTCCTTAACAATAACGACATGGCATGCCGTTGTTGCCAGCCACGGCTGCCACTTCAAAAAAGTGATCCCGTTGGGATTCAAACCCAAGACCTTCAGAACCGGAATCTGACGCTCTATTCAGCTAAGCTACGGGACCGTTTTTTCAAGTTGCGTGCAAAGATAATACTTTTTCCCAAATAACTGCGTAGAAATTTAATAATTAAGAGTTAAGAATCAGAAAAAACATGATTGCCACTTGCAAGCAGCCGGTATTTTAACTGATTCCTAACTCTTTTTATAATTAGTGCTTACGGATTTTATCCGAGACGCTCAAGCTGCACCGTGAAGTGGCGCATCAGAGGAGCCTCCCATGCTATCCTCACGCCACGTGTAATCTGTTCGCGGCGGTCGTAAACGTTCTTAAGCGCGGCGGCTATGACGGCCATGTGGTTGTCCGTGTAGACACGGCGCGGAATGGCGAGGCGCAGCAGGTCGAGGCCGTTAAAGCGGTTCTCGTGGGTCACGGGGTCGCGGTCTGCCAGCAGGTAGCCTATCTCGCATCCGCGGATGCCGGCCTCGAGGTAAAGCTCGATTGTCAGCGTCTGTGCTGGGAACTCTTCCTTGGGCACGTGTGTCAGCACCTTGGTTGCGTCAACGAAGATGGCGTGTCCGCCTGCCGGGCGCTGGTATGGTATGCCGTACTCGTCGAGCAGCTTGGCAAGGTATTGCACCTGGTGGATGCGTGTCTCAAGATTGTCGAACTCAGTGTTCTCGTCGAGACCGATAGCCAGTGCGTCCATGTCGCGTCCGTTCATGCCGCCGTATGTCAGGTAGCCTTCAAACTGCACGCAGTAGCCTTTGGCACCCTCGTACCAGTCCTGCTTGCGTGTTGCGATGAATCCACCCATGTTAACGATGCCGTCCTTCTTGGCGCTCATCGTCATTCCGTCGGCAAGTGAGAACATTTCGAGGGCTATCTCCTTGATTGTCTTGTCAGCGTAGCCTTCCTCGCGGGTCTTGATGAAGTAGGCGTTCTCGGCGAAGCGTGCAGAGTCGAACACAACGGGCTTGCCGTATTTGTCGGCCACGGCGCGCACCTGTCTCAGGTTCTCCATTGATACGGGCTGTCCGCCTGCGGTGTTGTTTGTTACCGTTACTATGATAAAAGGTATGCGGTCAGCATGCTCTTTCAGTGCGTTTTCGAGTTTAACGGGGTCGACGTTGCCCTTGAACGGCACTTCCAGCTGTGTGTCCTTTGCCTCGTCCACGGTGCAGTCTAGTGCGATGGCCTTGCGTCCCTCGATGTGTCCTTTGGTAGTATCGAAGTGCGAGTTGCCCGGCACGATGTCGCCTTCATGCACGAGGTAAGAGAACAGCACGTTTTCGGCTGCGCGTCCCTGGTGGGTCGGTATCACGTAATCGAAACCTGTAATCCTCTTGATGGTATCTTTAAGTCTGAAGAACGAGTCTGCTCCGGCGTAGCTCTCGTCGCCCATCATGATGCCTGCCCATTGGCGGTCGCTCATCGCACCCGTGCCTGAGTCGGTCAGCAAGTCGATGTACACCTGGCGGGCTTTCAGTTGAAACACGTTATAATGAGCCTCTTTTATCCATTGCTCGCGTTCTTCGCGCGTGCTCTTGCGGATAGGCTCCACCATCTTGATTTTCCAAGATTCTGCAAAAGGTAATTCCATAGTTCAAGGTTTAAATAAAAATTTTTCAGCGTCAAATTTAGCAAAAAAAATCTTATGCCGCAAGGGCTTTCTGCCATTTTTTTACCGTCCCCGCACGTCTGCTTTGCCGCTGGCCGTGCATATTGTAAGGCAAAACGGGCATTATGTGTGTCAAGTGAAATTCTTGTATTTGTGTTTTTGCCGAATTGATAATTAATAATAACGGTTTCCGAGTTAAATGATAGTTCGATTTTTTGTTGTTGCACGATGCTGTAAAGTTATCTGGTGTATTAGTTACAGATTTGTACTTTAGCCTTTTGCACTGCAAAAGGTTATGTCTTGCATTGCAAAAGGCCGTGTCTGGTCTTGCAAAAGGTTGCCTTTTGCAGGACTGAACATCGTGGTTTTGATTTGATATGAATATGCCCTCCCGGCTTACGGATTATAATGTACAGTGGCTTTGCGGTTTTTTACAGCTTTTATTTTGTGCCGGCGTGCATCCAGGTGTAAGTCTCCAATATAAAAAACACGGTGCAATATCCGGCGGTAGGGGATATTGCACCGTGGTGCGGTAAACCTTTAATGTGCGTGCCTATATATTATAGGTATGTGTGTCTGTCGTCCTGCGTTTAGAATTTGAATGTATGCTGTCCGCTGCCTACCTGTTTGCGTTCGCCGTTTGGCAGCACAACCGTGGCGTCGCTGCCTACTGGTATCTCCACGGTCAGGCTGGTGCGTGTGCAGTCTACGCTGATTTTGCCGTATAGCGAGTGGGTGGATGCCTTCACGTATTCCAGGTCGCCAACCAGCGTAGGCTGTATCAGCAGGTGGCGCAGGCCGTGGGTGCCGGGCTGGTTCTGTATGCCGGCGAGGGTCTTGAAGAGCCATTCGTCTATCTGTCCCATCATGAAGTGGTTGAGCGACGAGCCCTGGTTGGGGTCCCACTGCTCGGTCAGCGTGGTTGCGCCGTGGCGCAGCTGGAAGCCGTAGCCCGGCGTTTCGTAGTGGTTGAGCATGGTGTAGAGCAGTTCGTTAAGTCCGTTTTGCGCAAGCGTCTGGAAGAGGTAACGGTTGCCCACGTCGCCTGTTGTCAGTCGGTTGCCGTGCTCCTTGATGTCGTTGACAAGGCTGGCAAGCACGCCCTGCTTGTTGCCGCCCGTCAGACCGAGGTAGAGGGGTAGGGCGTTTGACGTCTGGCTGCCTGTGCCGTAAGTGCATGAGTCAGGCTTGAAGAACTCGCGGTTGAAACTTTCAACCGTCTTGTCGAGCATTGCCGAGTATTTACCGGCGTCGGCCGTGCGCCCCGTCATGCGTGCCGCGCGCACCAGCAGTTGCAGGTCGAATATGTAGTGGGCTGTGGCGACGAGCGGCACGGGCGTGTTCTTTGAGAATCCTGCACGCCACGGACCATAGTCGTACCAGTCGCCGAGGCCGTGGCTTACTATGCCGTTGTCGGCGCGCGTGGTCAGATAGTCCACGTAGCGGCGCATTGGTTCGTAGTTGTCGGTTATCAGGGTGCTGTCGCCGTACTGGTCGTAATACATGAAGGGCAGTATTACGAGCGTGCTGCCCCATTCGGGCGAGTCGTCGAACAGGTTGCCGAACGATATGTATTGCGGCGCCGTGGTGGGCACCATGCCGTCGGCCTTCTGCGTGTCGGTAATGTCGCGGATAACCTTCGGCGCGTAGCGCGTCATATCGTAGTTGTACAGCAGGCTCGGGCCGCACAGGTGGTCCTGTTCCAGCCAGCCCAGCTTCTCGCGGTGGGGGCAGTCTGTCAGCACGCCCTGCATGTTGCTGCGCTCGGCGCGTTCGATAAGCCTGTGCGTGTCGGTGAACAGCGGATTGGAGCATTCGAACGACGAGACTTCCTCGGCAGAGTTGTATATGAAACAGCTGTTGAGGCGCTTCAGCACGGGCAGTTCGTCGGGATTGGGCTGGCCTTCGAGGACGGCGCCCTCAACCTGTATGTAGCGGAAGCCGTAGTATGAGAAGTGCGGATGCCACGTCTCGTCGGTTCCGTCGCCCTTGAGCGTGTATTCGTAGTAGTGTTGGCGCCCCGTCTGCCGCTGGTCGCACGCTCCCTGCCGGGTCAGTTTTTCAGCCACGATGAGCGTCACTTTCTGTCCGCGCTTGCCGCTTACGGTTATCTCGGGGAAGCCGGCAAGGTTCTGTCCCATGTCGGCTACGAACGCTGACGGGTGTATCTCGCGTTTCGTAGACTTCGAAGCCGAGGCGAGCGAGTCGGCTGGTATGGGCTTCCACGACTTTATGCCGTAGCGTTCCATTATGCGCACGGGCTGCACTGTCTGCGGCGTAAGCCGTCCCTTAGGTCCTTCGGTGACAACGGCGTTGCGCCATCCAGAGTCGTCGAAACCGGCCTTGCAGCATCCCTGCTGCTCCAGGCGTGCGTCGTATGACTCGCCGCCGTAAATGCTGTTGAATGTAATAGGGCTGAGCGAATACTTCCAGTCGCCGCCGCTCTTTATTACCTGCCGGGTTCCGTCTGCGTAGTTTATCTCAAGGCGCAGCAGCATCTGCGGGGGGCCGAAGCTGGTTTGCAGCTTGCTGTATCTGCCCATGCGCTGCACGTTGAACATGCCGTTGCCGAGCAATACGCTGACGGCGTTGCCGCCTGCGGTTATCAGGTCGGTTACGTCGAACACGTTGTAATATACTGTCTTGTCGTACTCGCTCCATACGGGTGCGAATTCGGCGTCGCCCACTGTGGCGCCGTTGATGTTAAGGCGGTAGTGGCCGAGGCCGCATACGTAGACCACGGCGTCGGTTATCCGTTTGCGTCCTGTGTCAAAGCCTTTGCGCAGTATGATGCTTTTTGCCGACAGTGTGTCTACATCAGCCCACTTGGTCTTGAACGAGTCTTTCTTGAATACCGAATTGGGGAATCGTCCGTAGGGCAGTTTCGCGTCCTTACGTGTTATCGCTCCTATCCATTCTGCGTCTATTTTTTCGGGTACGACCCTTATTTTCTGCTTCTTGCTAAGGTCGGACGCTTCACCCTTTTCGTTCCATACACGCACCTGCCAGTAATATCCGTGCGTGTTCGGTTTCAGGGCGGGCACGTTGACGAGTTGGCTCTGGCTTGACTTTACCTTGCCCGTGGTGTACACTTTTTTATTTGTTACATTCTCGCATATTGTTATTTCGTAAGCCGATTGCCTCTCGCCGTTGGCGTCGGCAGCCATCTGCCAACCTAGTCGTATGCCGCCTGTGGTTATTGCTGTTTGGTCTATGCTGCCGCCGTCGTCTGCCGTTACGGGGACACCCTGGTAGTTGCAGGTCAGCCTTGTTACTGTGAGTTTTGCGTCGGCACACAGTGAAACGAGTGCCGCCAGTGCGGCGATGATGATTCTTGATGCCATTTGTCAGTTAGTGCTTGATAGTTGTTTATTCTTATTGGTAGTATTGGGGTTGGTTTCTTATTTACGCCCGACAGTTACGTTTGATGTTATTTTGCCGTCCTTTATTTCGGCTTCGACGATGCGTCCGCCCGTTGCATGCAGCCTGAACTTGGCGTCGGCGTGCTTAGGCCATGCCGGGAAGAGCAGCAATTCGCCTTCGGGCGTTTCTTGCAGGAGCATTTCTTGAAGTCCTATCATGGCCGCACCGCCACGGTTGCAGTCTGGCGCCCAGTCGTATCCCGGATCCCAGAAGGCGGGGAAGCGGTAAGGTCCGTCGGCAAATTTTTCTGCGTTTAGTTTGGTTGCTTCGTCGGTCAGGCCGAGGCATGCCGCCCAGATGTTGTCCTGCTTCCAGCCTTTTGTCGTACGCATTTCAAGTGCGTGTGGGTCTTTCAGGTAGGTGTTGCGTGCAATGTCGAGTCCTTCACGTCCCATGCCGTAAACGCGCCAGGGGAAGATGGGGTAAAGTTGCGGGGTCTCGACGTTCTGTATTCTTGCCCAGACAATGGCCGGGGCTATGCATGTGTCGCCTTTTATGGTGCGCAACGGTATTTCGGGTATGCGGTTTTTGAATGTCGAGTCTAATGCGAATGACGAGAGGTCATTGTTCCCTTTTGCAGTCTTGTATCTCTCGAACTGTTCGGTTACAACGCGCAGTGCGGCAATCACGCTCGACGGATTGTAAGCCATTTTGTAGGTTTCGCAGCCCGACGAAGGGTAGAGTATCAGTTTGCCTTCGCCGTCGAGGGCTTTCACTCCGCGCTGTTTTGCCAGTTGCTGGTAGTGCTCGTCGAAGAATTGCAGGCATTGTATAATCAGAGGTTCATACTTCGTGATGTCTATTCCCGTGTAAAAGTGCGCTTGCAATATCATCGAGCAGAACTCGAGCGACGTGTCCCATTGGTATTCCAGCCATGCATTGCGTTCCATGCCGGGGTCGTCGCCGGGCTTGTGCTTGCCGTATTCGGCGGGGTTGGGCAGTCCGAAGTTTTCCAACTGTTCGCAGAAAGATGCTCCGCCGTGCCCCCAGTAATGCTTTGTGCGTGCCACTGCGGTAGGCAGCAGCCTTAAGTAAGTGTCAAACTGCGATACCATCATGTCCGTGTCGCCGCTCTTCAGCATGGGCCAGTATACAAGCCTTTGGTTTTGTGCGGTCATGGTGCCACCGCCCCATTTGCGGTAGTCCGGCGTGAACGGGGCCTTCGGGTCAGCGTACACTGGGTCGAAGGTGAACAGTCCGCCGTTGAATTTTGTTGGCCATTCGCCGTACGCGTTGCAGCCCAGCATGTAGCGGAACAGTTCGTAGTTGCGCACGGCTTTGCTTAGCGTGTGCCCTGTATTGCTTTGCCCTACATTCTGATTGTTACCGTCGCCGGCTGTTGATTCGATGTAGCTTCGTTGCCAATACTCGTGCCACCATTGTGCGCTGCGTTTCCTTGACACCTTTGCCGACGGGACGTCTTGCGCCTTATCTCCGGTGTAAAGGCTTATTGTTACCGTACTTTTCTTTATTCCGGTCGCTTTGAAGTTCCATGCACGGTAGTCTGTCGAGGCGTAAGTGCCGTCAGTAGTGCCCACGAACGTGAAGCCGGGGGCTGTCACCCTGCCGCCGAAACGCAAGCCACTTATCGGGTTGTAGAGTTGCTGCTTGATTTCGTCAAGCCCTTCGCGGTTAACAGTGAAGTCGAAAACGGTCTGTTGGCGGTTCTGGTGCCAGAAGTCGAGCGTCGCCCCCTCGACTTGTATCGAGTCGGCAAACGTCGTGCAGTCTTTGGGCAACACCCATTTGTACGAGCATTGCTGGCATTCGGCTTTTGTCACCGGACGGTCCTTGTAGCGCCAGCTCTCATAGCTCAAGGTCACATCGGTCTTCTTGCCGGAGGTTACTTCCATGTATACTGCCGACGTGTACACATCGGCCCAAAGGCGTACTTCGGTGTCTTTGCCTTTTATGTACACCGCTCCGTCGTCGAGCTTCAATATTTGCCGGAAACTGTCGCCTGTACCCGTGAACGGGTTTGATGCAAGCCGGAGACGGAAGCGCCCTGCCTTAAGCAGCGTATTATTTTCGTCGAACATGCCGCTGCGTGAGACATAGAACATGACGTCGCCGTCCTCAACCCAAACGTTCATGCCTACGTCGTGGCCGCCGCATGGCATCGAGCCTGACGAATTTTGGCTTGGTGTAGCCCATACGTAGTCACGGGGAACGTAGTCGCTTGCCGACAGGGGTAACATGACTGCCGCCAACGCCAAGACGCACAAATGTTTGAGAACACTGGCGGTTTGAATCATTTGTATCAAAGTCGTAAAGTTAAGGTGAAAGCTCTTCATCTTGATTTGTTGTAGGAAAATAGTTTTATTAAGGTAATAATGTAACTGTCTTGCAGCTACAAAGTTATTAAATAATATCCATTCCGCATCGCTTTTATGCGGAAAATAAAGCATAAAGTCCAAAAAGTAAGGATATTATGTCGCCTGTGAGGCATGTCCTGGTCAAAGTGCAAACGGTATTGACGCTTGTCGTTTGTGCCGAGTCTGACCTCGGTCAGGTCAGACTTTATACTTGTGTGCGGTCTTATTTGCGCTTGTCTACGCCACTACGTCCTGTGCGTTTGTAGCTGCGGTAATCGTCGACGGGTATTTCTATTTCCGACTCTTCCAACGCCCCCTCGTGCGGCAGGCGGAACTTCATGTAGCGTATGTTCAGGCCGCGCTCTATCCATTGGCTCTCATAGTAAGTCTGTATTGAGAGAATGCGGCGCGTATCGTCGTCGATTTCTGCTGTGTGGTAAAGGTCTTCGGTGCGGAACAGCAACGGCAGGTGGTTGTGTTCGACCATGTAAGTGGTGTATGTAAAGAGGAAATTGCTGTCTGTCTTGACGTGTACAATGCCACCATCGACGAGGAAGCGGCGGTAACGCTCCATGAAGTATGTACTGGTAAGGCGCTTGCGCACGTTCTTCATTTGTGGGTCGCTAAAGGTGAGCCATATTTCCTGTACTTCGCCGGCGGAGAAGAAGCGGTCGATAATCTCGATGTTGGTGCGCAGGAAGGCAACGTTCTTCAATCCTTCGGCCAACGCCTCGGTGGCTCCTGTCCACATGCGTGCGCCTTTGATGTCGACACCGATGAAGTTTATGTCAGGAAATAGATGTGCAAGTCCGACAGCGTATTCACCCTTGCCGCACCCTAGTTCGAGTACTATGGGATTGTCGTTGTGGAAGTACATGTCGCGCCAATGGCCTTTCATCTCAAACGGAACTTGCTCAACAACCGAGAATGGATATTGAAACACGTTCTCGTAGCGCTCCATGTCGGCGAACTTGGCTAATTTACCTTTAGACATACTTTATTTGTTATTGGTGTATATTTATAATTAAAGAGTTAAGAATTAAGAGGACGTGCCTCGTCATGCAGGTAGGCCGGTCTGTCCTAATTCTTAACTCTCCTTGTTTGTAGGTTTATTCAATCACAACCTTTGTCCAGCCGTGAACGTCGGGTTCGATGCCGTACTGTATGTTGCGCAGCTTGTTGTAGAGTTTCGTGCATATCGGACCGGGTTTGCCGTCCTTGCTTATCACGAAGCTCTTTTTCTCCTCGAGGTCGTCAATCTTTGATATTGGACTGATAACTGCGGCTGTTCCGCAGGCTCCTGCCTCTTCGAATGTGGCAAGCTCCTCTTCAGGTATCTGTCGGCGCTCAACCTTCATGCCCATGTCCTCGGCAAGCTGCATAAGGCTCTTGTTGGTTATACTGGGCAGGATGCTTGTAGACTTCGGAGTGACGTAAGTGTTGTCCTTGATGCCGAAGAAGTTTGCTGCTCCGCACTCGTCCATGTATTTCTTTTCCTTTGCGTCGAGGTAGAATTCGCACGCGTATCCGAGGTCGTGTGCCATCTTGTTGGCGCGCAGTGATGCAGCGTAGTTGCCGCCTACCTTATATATACCTGTACCAAGCGGTGCCGAACGGTCGTACTCACGTATGATGACATAAGGATTGGTTGCGAAGCCACCCTTGAAGTACGGGCCTACCGGTGTTACGAATATCATGAACAAATATTCAGTTGCCGGGTGTACTCCCACCTGTGCTGACATACCTACAAGCAGCGGGCGGATATACAGTGTTGCTCCGCTTTCGTATGTCGGGATGTAGTCTTGGTTGAGGCGTACGACCTTGGTGACCATTTCTTCGAAAAGTTCAGTCGGAACTTCGGGCATCAGTATGCCACGGCAGGTGCTCTGCAGACGTGCGGCATTCTCGTCCATGCGGAATACCCTTACCTTTCCGTCAGGACAGCGGTAAGCCTTCAGTCCTTCGAAAGCCTCTTGGCCATAGTGCAAGCATGTTGCAGCCATGTGCATCTTGATGTACTCGTCAGAGCATATTTCAATCTCTCCCCACTTGCCGTCGCGGTAATAGCAACGTACATTGTAATCGGTCGGCCTGTAGCCGAATGACAAATTTGCCCAATCCAGATTTTTCATAATATCATTTTAAAAGTTGAACATGTGTTTACGTTTATCCTATATTTGAAGATAACGCCGGGCAGATGCAGGCTGCCGGGTTGTCCGGGCGGTCATGCTGCCATGTTGTTTATCTGTGCAAAGATACTAACAATCTTAGTAACAAACAATTTTTTTCAAATTTATTTGCAATGTGCGGTCCGGGGTTATTCTTTATTATCGTCTTCGAGTATTTTCTTTATCTCCTCGTTCGTTTTTGTCAGTTTGTCCTTGCACAGCTTTATCAGCTTTTGCGCCGTCTTCAGCTGTTCGCCCAGACTGTCTATGTCGAGCTCGTCGTTCTCCATTTTGTCGACGATTGTCTCGAGTTGCTTCAGGGCTTCTTCGTATTTTATTTCTTTAGGCATGATTCTTAAAAGTGTCAGTGGTTGTTTATAATATGCTTTCCGGCATCGGCGTTATTTCTTGATAACCTTAGACAATGTTCTGCCTTTGCCAAGTCTTGTTTCTATAACATCGCCTTCCTTAAGTTCGGCTGACGAGCGCACGGCGCGGCCGTTGCACAGCGTTATCGAGTATCCACGTTTCAGCAGGCGTGAAGGATCTGAGGCCTTTGCACGTTGTGCCAGCAGCTCTATCTTATGCCCCTCTGCCATGAGCTTCCGGCTTACGGCGGGAACTATGGCTGCCGTCATGCGGTCTATGCGTACGTTTTCATTTGCCAGCGTGCGTTTGATTGACGCTCTTATCCTTGCGTATAGCGAGTCGAGGTGTGCGCGGTGGCGTGTGTCTGCGAGCGAGAACAGTACCGGTATGCGTTCGGCCGCACGGTTTAGGCGCATGCGTTCATCGTCCATGCGGCGGCTTACCGCCTGTGTTATCGCCGCCCGGGCTGCTTCTATCCTGTCTTGCGTGCGTTTCAGGTTGTCCGTCAGCCATGCGGCTGCTGCCGTGGGCGTCTTCAGCCGGGTGTGCGCCACCATGTCTACAACCGACTCGTCGCGTTCGTGCCCTATGCCGGTTATTACGGGCAGGGGGAAGTTTGCCACGTTCTCGGCCAGCATCAGCGAGTCGAACGCCGACAGGTCGCTGACTGCTCCTCCGCCGCGTATTATCACAACGCAGTCAAAGTTGTCGGCATCGGCGTTGACGGCGTTTAGTGCCGATATGATGCTTTGCTCGGTGCGTTCGCCCTGCATTATGGCTTGGAAAAGCGTTACGTCGAAGCTGAAGCCGAAGGCGTTAGTGTCGAGCTGGTTGCAGAAGTCGCCGTATCCGGCTGCCGTCTCGCTCGATATTACCGCTATGCGGTTGGCGAAGGGCGACAGTGGCAACTCCTTGTTGAGGTCGAACACGCCTTCCTCCTTGAGCTGTCTTATCACTTCCTGGCGTTTGCGCGCCATGTCGCCTAGTGTGAACGTAGGGTCAATGTCTGTCACGATCCACGAGAATCCGTAGTTCTCGTGGAACTGGGCCTGCACTTGCAGCAACACTTTCATGCCTGCGTGCAGTCTTTCGCCCGTCACCCGTTCGAAGTGCGGACGCACGAGTGTCCACGTGCTGCGCCAACACTTGGCCGACGCCCTTGCCACGAGGCCTGTGCCTGCCTCGTCTTTTTGCACAAGCTCCATGTAGCAGTGGCCTCCGCTTTCGCGTGCGTCGGCCAGCTCTGCCTCAACCCAGTAGCTGTCGGGCAGGGTCAGTTCTATGGCGTCGCGCACGAGCGAGTTCAGCTCGAACAACGACAGGTGACAACCAGTGCCTTGCCCGTCCCCGCCGTCAAACAGCGACTGTCTTTGCCGCAATGCGGCCTTAAGCCTGTAAGGGTTACGCGTACTCATGTCGTTGAACTGCCTTCGTCTGTTTTAATGTTACCGTCCTGTGCCGTATGCCTTTCCGCTCTTCCGGTCTTATATGCTTTCCAAAAGTCGGGTATTCCGTATCCGTAGATGTTGTCCGGCGTGTCCGTGTTGTCCGAGCATTTGCGAACGAGGCTTATAATCTCCCTTGCCGTCTTGCCAGGCATGGCTTGCCACAGGCATGCCACCATGCCGGCCACTACCGGCGTTGAGAACGATGTGCCCACGTCTTTTATTATTGTTCCGCGTCCGGTTATCACGGCCGTCGGGCTGCCCAGTGCCATTACGTCGGGTTTAATGCGCCCGTCGGCAGTATTGCCTATGCTGCTGAACGAGGCGTTGCGCCCGTCGGGCGTCACCGCGCCTACCGTGATGATGTCGGTTGCGTCGGCCGGTACGTTTATCTTCTTCCACGCAGCCATGCCGTCGTTGCCGGCACTGTTTACGAGTATTATGCCCTTGTCGGCTAGCATCGAAGCCGTGCGCGAAATCATGGCCGTGCGCCCGTCGAGCTGTTGGTAATTGTAGTTGTCGGCCGAATTGTCGAAGGCATGGAAGCCCAGCGAACTGCTGATGATGTCTACCCCGGCGCTGTCGGCAAACTCGGCTGCCGCCGCCCAGTAGTCCTCTTCGGCCAGGCTTTCCGTCTGGTCGTCCTCGCAGCGCAGCAGCCAGTATGAGGCCTCGGGCGCAGTGCCTATGAAGGTGCCGGGCACGTTGGCTGCCATTACCGACAGAACCTTGGTGCCGTGGTCCATCTCCTTGAACACACTGGCTGCCTGTGGCACGACAAAATCCCTTACGCCTAATACGTTGACCTCTTTTAAGCATGGTATCTCGTCGGCGTTCATGAAGCCGCCGTCAAGCACGGCTATCACCATGCCACGTCCGCGGAAACCGTGTCTGTGAAGATTGTCCCCGCCTATCATTTTTATCTGGTCGAGGGCAACGCCGTACCTGTTTTGCCCTATTGTGTCCCAGCGGTTGAACTCCGTATGGAATCTTGCCCTTCGATGTGCAGGGCCGATTGAGTCGGGCGATGTCCACACTTTCCTTATTTCCTTTACACACTTCAGCAGGGCGACGCTTTTAAGCAGGCCGGGCTCGTGTCCGCGTATCAGCACGGAATTGTTCCACTTGCTGTGGCTTACCACCTCGACGCCCGTCGAGCGTATGTCGTTTACGTAAGCGGGATTGACCGGCAGGTCGGTAGAGTCGAGGCCCAGGTGCTGGCGTTTGCGCCTTACTATGGCTTTGGCCGACAGGAAGTCGCGCGGACGGCTGAGGCTGTAAGGCGTCCCCTGCTTGTCTTTCAGCACCACGCGGTACATGTAGGTCTTGCCGCCAGGGTATTTCACCTTGCGGGTTGTCTCGCCGAAACACGATGTTGCTGTAAAAAACAAGATAAACAGAAGTATGGATATCGACCGCTTCATTTTACGACTTTATTTTAATGTGCAAAGTTAGTGAAAGGCGGGAGAAGAAACAAACGAAAGACAAAGTTTTTCAGTTTTGTTATTGCCGGATGCCGCCTGTCTCGTCTAAAAAATACTATGAAAACTGAATCTTGTAAAGGTGATTTCCGCCAAAATCTGTTCCTCGTTTTTAAAAGGTAACCTTTTACGTTCCAAGAGGTTACCTTTTAGAGCGTAAAACATGACCTTTTGCAAGGCGTTAGGTTATCTTTTGAAAAAAGTGCGTTCAACCGTGTCCCAAACGCATGCCTCTGCGTATATAAAGATAGAACAATGAAAGATTAAAGCCATGAAACATTTAGCATTTATATTAGGAATTTTGGCAGGACTGTTAATGCCGGTCACAGCCTCTGCCCAGTCGAAGACATTGAAGGTGTCAGGAACAGTGAAGGACGCACAGGATAAAGGTCTTGTGGGTGTAAATATTATTGTGAAGTCATCCGAAGGCACGTTTGGCGGCGTGTCGGGGCGCAACGGTGAATACGAAGTAAGTTTTATTGCAGCGGACACCGTGGCTGTGAGCTACAGTTATGTAGGATTTCAGACGTACACGTTCAGCGTAATTGCCAATGGAAATATAAAGCGAGACGTCATACTTACAGACAAAAGCCTAACGCTCGGTGAAGTAGAAGTTACGGCTTCAAGCATTAACATGAAAGGCGACCACGTAACCTACATGCCCACGAAGAAGCAGGTGAACGGCGCCAATAATGGAGTGCTGCTGCTGTTCAACATGATGATACCGCAGCTTAAGGTCAGTCCGATGGAAAACAGCGTTGCCACATCAGACCAAACCAGCCTGGGCATATTCATTGACGAGCGTCAGGCTGACGCAAACGAGCTGGCACGCCTTAGACCTAAGGACATATCGCGCGTTGAATACTACGAAATGCCGACAGGCGTGTTCGCCCGTTCTGGCATAGACCGTGCATTGAACATAGTTACAAAAAAATACACGAGCGGCGGCTACGTTGACGTGCGCACAAACACCCAGGTAACGTATCTGCAAGGCAATTATTCGGTTCAGGCCAGTTTCGACAAAGGCAATGTCAACACGTTGGTCATGGCGGGTTCAAACGTAGCCAAGAATGACAATACAGGCTCAACGACAAAGAATGATTACATGTTTGACACTCCGTTTACCAAATACATGTATTATGATTTCAATGAGACAAAGAATCTTTCCGATTATGGCCTGCTGCGTGCGACTGTGCGCGGAAAGCGGTCTTACTTCCTTGCACAGGCCATGCTGGCGTGGAACGAAACCCCGGACAATACAGCCATAAGGAGCGTAAGCTATTCGGATAATTTTTATCCGGCGGCGAAGTCGTTTACAAGCAGCTATTCCAACGGACTTACCCCGTCGTTACTCTTGAGTCATCAGATACGTTTCAACAAGAAGGACATGCTTAACTGGAATCTGTCTTACAGCTACAGCCGTAACAAGAACCGCAGCCGTTACGAAGAAGGCGACTTCGCGCCCATAATAAATAACGCCAAAGACAGATACCACAGTTTAATGGCCGGCTTGAATTATCTGCATGCATTCGGCAATGGCGGACAGCTTAATTTCGAGCTTGCAAACTTCTTGAACAACAGCAATTCAGTTTATAGTGGCACGTCGCCGAGCCAACAGGAGATGCTGACCAACGAATTCTTGCTCATATCAAGTTACACCCACAGGTTCGGCAAGAAATTTTCGTTGATGTTGAGGTTCGGCATAGACGTCAACACGTATAAGGTTAACGGCATGGAAACCGTAACCAAACTTTACACCCGTCCCGGACTGAACGCCAACTACAAGATTGACGGCACGAGCAGCCTTACACTTACGGCTTACGCAGGCTCGTACCAGCCAAGCCTGTCGCTGATGAACGAAGCCGAGCAACGTGTGTCCGAGTATGAAATTAAACGTGGAAATCCGAACCTGCTGGCAGGTAAGCCTATAACAGGTATACTGTCGTATTCAAAATATTGGAATAAGTTCTCGTTGGTGGCATACGCAATGTACAACAGCACAATCGACAACTACGTCAATTTGTTTACGATAGAAGGCAGCAACATGGTAAACACTCACATTAACGGCGGTAATTTTCATTCTTATGTGGTGGGCGTGAACGGAGTGTTGCGACTGCTGTCAAACTCGCTGCAACTTAGGCTTTCTCCTACATTCAGTCATAAAGCCTTGACAGGAACATATAGAAACAAGCATAACAGGTTTTTTATTTATTCGGAAGTTTATTACAGCACCGGAGCTTTCAGCTTCTCAGGGTATTATACTTCTCCGCAGACCATTCTGGTCAGTTCGCCAGTGTATTCCAAGTCAAAGTGCGATTACGGCATGACAGCTTCGTGGAGTCACCGCGGTTTGTTTGTCCAAGTAGGATGCAGCAACATCTTCAACGGCAAGAGAGATTACAGCAAGAACTATTTCAACTATGGTGCGTACAACACCTTCGTAAAGGCGTTTTCGCGTTCCCTCGGTGCCCAAGTGTACTTAAATCTGTCATATAATTTCGACTTCGGACGCAAAGTGAAACGACAGGATGTTAAAGTTAACACAAGCAGCAACTCGGGAATACTGAAGTAAGCCATGCCTGTTAATACCCGTTGGTACGGTTGCGCAGCTTTTACCAAAAGCGGCATGTACATGTAAATAATGCCTGACTGCGTATTATGGCTGCTACGGATACGCCGCCCAAGGTTTCACGTAATTATCAAGACCTAAGGTCCATACACAACAAGGCTTCATTCCGTGCGGGAATGAAGCCTTGTTGCCTTTTCTCCTGCGCTACTCTATGTCGATGCGCCCTTCTGAATACTTGAACCGCGCCACGCCGAGGTCGTTAAGCGCCTGGAGTACGTCGTCGAGAGGCAGCCTCCGCGGAAAGTTGAAGTGTACGCGGAGCTTCAGCAGACGCGGCGAATGGAAGGCTATGCCCACGTTGTACCACGAGCCTATGTCGTTCATCACCTCGTCGAGCCGCGAGTCGTCGAAGCGGAATTCTCCCTGCGTCCATCCTCCGGCGGCTGCCATGTCGGCTTTGCTTACCTTGATGCCGCCGTCCCTGTCCACTACGGCACGCTGCCCAGGGCGCAGCGTCATGCCGCCATCAGCCTTGCCGCCGCCCACGCTTACGCTGCCTTCAACCAGTACTACCGAGCCTGCGCCGCCGCGGTAGGAGCGTACGTAGAACACCGTGCCGAGCACCCTCGTGCTCATGTTGTCGCTCTTTACGATAAAGGGCTTGCGTGCGTCGTGCGTCACGCTGAAGCGCGCCTCGCCGTACAGCGTCACTTCCCTGACGCCGTTGTGCCCGAAATCAGAATTGTACTCGAGCCTCGAGCCTGAGCCGAGCACCACCTGCGTGCCGTCGGGTAGGGCTACGGGTGTAGTCGTGGCTGCCGGCGTATGCACAGCCACATGGCCGCCGTCCGTGGTGCGTATGGTCTGCGCCGGAAGCTGGACCGTGGCAAAGGTCTCTATTATGCCGTCCCTGTTGCCCGGCTTGCTCCACGGCCACAGCCACAACACTACAGCCACTGCCGCAGCCGCCGACAGCCACATGGCCGCACGCCGCAGCGCCATGCCACGCCTGCGGACGGCACCGTGGCGCGCTTCAAACCGCCGCCATGCAGCCTGCGTCTCCTCGTCGCCGGGCTTGTCGCCGAGCGCCTCGCCGAGCATCATCAGCAGACGCTCGTCGTCCGCGTTGCCAATAGCCCCGTTGTCGTCCGCCATGCCGGCATGCCTTGTCTTGTCGTCAGTCATAGTCTTCCTCCTTTCCCACGGTTTCGCGCAGCAGCCTGAGCGCCTTTGCTATGTGTTTCTTCACTGTAGAGTGGCTTATCCCCAGGCGTTCTGCCGCCTGCATGCGCGTGTTATGTTCGTAGTAACACAGCCGTATGATGCTGCGTGCAGGCTCGTCCAGTCCGTCGGCCACGGCCTCTATGCGTTCCAGCATCCGTTCATGGTCGCGGTACCCGTTGTCGGCGTCGGCCTGTGTAGCCCTGGCCAGCTCCCCGGCTGCACGGCTCTCGGTCTTCATTCGCCTTAGCCTGCTCAGACAGCCGTTGCGTACACACATGTATAGCCACGCCCCGCGGTCGGCAGGGCGTAGCGTGTCGAAGCGCGCCCATGCCTTCTCCATGACGTCGGCCACCACGTCGCGCCCCTCGTCGGCATCGCCCGTAAGCTGTACGGCAAACCTTACCAGCTTTGGATAATACTCGCAGAACATACGCCTGAAGTCGTCTTTATTATTATTGTTCTTGCTCTTAAACAACATTTTCCACCATTTACCAGCCCCAGGGGTGCCACATCTTGGCGCGCCACGGAGGCATTAACAGTGCAAAGGTAACACAATTTCCGCCAAACCGGTTATTTCAGTCGCTCTTTCTCACTTTGTCCGGCTCCCTTGCCCTTATATTTTGTCTTGGTGGCATTGAACGTGTAGTTTACGCTTATGCCAATGCGTTGTGAGTCTAACCATGTACGGGAATCGTAGTAAGTCCTGTCACCGTAGCAAGTGAAGCGGTAACGCCCGGTATTGAATACGTCGTTAACCGTCAGTGACACGCGCAGCGACTTGTCCTTGAAGAATGTCTTTACCACACGCAGTCTGACACTTCCGCTCTGCTGGTCTATGGCGTAGCTCTGTTTGGCACGCAGGCTTAAGTTGCCGTTGATATAGACGAAGCAGTCGTTCTTGAAGGAGAAAATGTTCTGTAATGTAAAACTGAACTTCGGTCGGTTCCATGAGTATGGGATGCCTAAAGAGCTGGCGTCAGTTTTATACCAGTCGACTCCTGTTGTCAGTTGGGGCTGCCACACGCCGAATTTTGGAGTCAGCACGACCGCTGCTCCGTATTGTATTTCGTATGGCAGGCTTGCCTTTGTCTCAAGCATTACGCCCGGATGCCCGGTCTCGTCATACGGTTTGAAGAACGATGTGTACATGTTGAGTGTGTAGTCGTACCATAAAGAGAAGTTTATCCATTTCCATCCGCCGTCGAATGAGATGTAGTTATGCTTCTGCGGTACAAGCAGCGGATTGCCGCTATTGTATTCATACTTGCTGTTATAGCTTGTCGCGCTCGACAGCATGCTATAGTTCGGACTTAATTTCATAAGCCGGTAAGCCAGCGAGAAGTTCCAGTCGCCGTGGCTGTAGTCGACCGATGCCGATGGTAAGATGTCGTTGTAAGTCGGGCTTTGCTCCGCTTTCAGCACACCGGCTTCATAATATATGGTGCGCTGGTACTCGTAACGCACTCCGATTCTTGTTTGGAAACGACCGAAATCGTGCGTATAGTCTGCGAATGCCGAATAGTAGTGCTGGCTCAAATGGTCATCGGCATTTGCCGAAAAGCCGCTCTGCGTGAAGCGGTCTTTACGGTCGGTGAATGTCTCTTCAGTACCGAAAGCCAGCTCACCGCCAAACAGCGGTGCTGTAACAACCAGCTTTGCGGCATAAAGGGAGTTGTGTACGTCGTTGTAAGACGTGGCGTCAGTTTCGCTGTTGTTCAGTGCTTTAAATTGGTTGTTTGAACGTCCGCAGTAATAGTCGGCGTTGAAGTCTATGCCCCATTTGCCGAAAGTGCCCGTGTAATAGGCGTTGACAGAATGGTTCCATCCGTAGTCATAGACTTTGTCCGACTTGGTTTCAATATTGTCATACATTTCTCCGTCGCGCCATACATCGGTGTTACCGTTTGACGACAGGTTGCCGTCACCGAGTGTTTTGTCAAAGGCATAGCGCATACCGAACGACTGACGGCTGTCAATCTCGTAGTTGAAACCGGCTTCGCCGTTCAAGATGTTGTTTTGGGAGGTACGTTTCTCTTTTGACATTATTTTCCATGAAGGCGACGTTGTCATAATACTGAGAAGTTCTCTTTTGAAGAGATCGTTGCTTTCAGACAATGCTCCTCTCATGAAAATGTCAAGGCCTCCGGTGCGGTAGTTCAACGAGAAATTTTCCGAACCTGTGCCCCTTTGTCCCTGCGACCAGTTAACATTTGCCATACCGCTGAATCCTTGTCCTCTCAGACGGATAGTCTTGAGGCGTATCACTGCGCCGACTTCAGAAGAATAGCGTGCCCCGGGATTCATTATTATCTCTGCCTTGAGTATCTCGCTGGCCTGAAGCGTGTTAAGTTCGCTTTGGTTGTATACCTTACGTCCGTTTATGTAAATCTCCGCTTCGCCACGGCCTATTACGCTGATTTTGCCGTTTCCGCCGGTAACAAACGGCAAATAGCTTAGAAGGTCGGCTGCCGAGCCTGTCATGGAGAGCGTTGAGCCGGCCACGTTTGCCGTTATTGTGCTGCCTTTACGCTCAATCATAGGGCGTGACGGATTAACCTCAACGCCTTTAAGCATTATGGCGTCGGGCTCCATGGCTATGTTGTTTTCACGGCGACAGTCCACCACGGCCGTCTTGTAGCCCACGTAAGACACCTTGAGGAGGCAGCCGCCCTGCGGCATCGAGGGTAGCGCAAACGTGCCGTCGGCAGCTGTAACGCATCCCGCAATGTACGACTTGTCGCCCTCGGCCAACATAACCACGTTGGCGTAAGCCAGCGGCGAGCCTTTCTGGTCGGTCACACGGCCGTGCACCTTGACGCTTCGCTGGCGCGCCTCGCTGTACTGTACCACGAAGTAAGCATCGCGCTCGACGAACGCGAACGGCTTGCCACTTAGTATAATGGCGAGCGCTTCCGCCTGCGTCTTGTTCCTTACGTGGGCCGTAACCTTGTAGCGTTCAGTCTCCTTGTATGTAAACAGTATGCTCTTTCCGCCGGCTTTCTCGAGCCGTTTCAGCGCCGACGGCAGCGGCTCGTCAATGAACCGCAGTGTAAGCAGCCTGCCACCGCCGCCTCCGGCCGCACTTACGGCCAGGCACACAGCCATGAGCCACAGCAGCACAACGAACCTTATGTATTCGGTAAACCTGCACATTGCTAATCCATGTTTCTTTTTCCTTATTACACACATAACACGGAAAAGGGTACGATATTGTATGAATTTTATCGGAATTTAACATTTTGACGAGCTTTATTACTGGTTCGGAACCTGTGTGCTTCATTTCTTTGCAGCGTTAAATATTTGGACAAACAACGGTGCGCTTGTAAAGAAAAACGAAAACCATTATCCGTTTGAGGCTCCAGGAATGGCCGTGCCGGTCACGGTTCCTTACTTTTGACTGAAAAACGGAAGAATTTGACTGCCTTTGGTAAGGTGTTGATAAACAATGTATTAAGGTGTTTGAAGTTAAATTTTGCGGCTGTTAAGAAGGTAAAAGATGGTGTTTTGCGCTGTAAAAGGATAGCTTTTGGCATGCAAAAGGCATGGTTTTAGCCGTTAAAATAGTTGATTAAGGTACTGAAACAAAGCAGTTTTGTATTGGTTTTAGGTTGTGAATATAAACGTATGTTAACTAAGCGGTATTTTGGTTTGTCTGTGTTTAACATTCGTTATATGTTGTTTTTCTGTTTCGGAAAAATCAGTTGTCAAGATATTTTACCGCATCCCGGATTCGTGGCGGAGCTTTATGTCGTGTGAAAGTGAATTGCAGACCTTCACGGTGCGGTAACAAGGCACGGGATGTTGACGCTGTCCCGGTGGGTTTTGTATCCGGAGTGGTTGGCGAAACAGCAGAAGCGTGCAACACATTCAAGTGTTGCACGCTTCTGCTGTTTATCCTTTTGTATTCTTTCTTATAACTTGCCAGCCTTCCGTCCGTTACAGTTGCCCGAACACCCGGTAGACGTTGGCTGTTGTGGTATCGGCCACTTCCTGCTCGGTTACGCCGTAACATTCGGCAAGGCGCTTCAGTACGTACAGCGTGTATGCGCTCTCGTTGCGCTTGCCGCGCATTGGCACGGGGGCCATGTATGGCGAATCAGTCTCGAGTACGATGCGGCCGAGGGGCACGGCGGCGGTGAGCGTCTCAGGCAGATGCGACTTCTTAAACGTAAGCACGCCGCCTATGCCGAGTACGAAGTTGTCAAACTGCAACAGTTCGGCAGCCTCTTTCTCGTTGCCGGTGAAGCAGTGGAACACTCCTCCGGGCAGTTCGTTCTTGTATCGGCGCATCATGTTCACCATTTCATTCTGTCCTTTACGGCAGTGAATCATCAGCGGCAGGCGGTATTCTATTGACCACTGCACCTGGCGTTCGAAGGCTTCGAGCTGCTCGTGCTCGAACTCGCGGCTCCAGTAATAGTCAAGTCCTACTTCGCCTATGGCAATGAATGGGTGGCCGGGCTGTTCGAGGCGGCGGTGCATCTGTTCGAGTACGGTGCTCCAGTCGGCCTTTACCTCTTCGGGATGAAGGCCTATCATGGGGTAGGCGTAGCCGGGGTAGCGGCTGCATGTGGCAAGCACGGTGTCGACCGATGGCAGGTCGATGGCGGGTATGAACACCCGGCCTACGCCAGCGTCCTTGGCTCGTGCGATGACATCGTCGCGGTCGTCGTCAAACTCGTGTCCGTCGAGGTGTGCGTGTGTGTCGATGAAATACATTGCGGTGTATTGTTATTCTGCGGCCTTTGCGGCCTGTTGTTCCATTTTTTTCTTCTCGTTCTTACGGTAGTAGTATACCACGCCGAGGCGGCGGCAGTGGTCGAGGCGCTCCTCCACGGGCTCGTCCTTGAAGCGGGCTTCTATCTGGTTCCACAGGTCGAGCAGCACGGCGTCGACCTCGGGGCGTATCTGCTTCAGGGCGTCGAGCGCCGCGGCTGTGCGCTCCTGCAGTCGCTTCTGCTGTGTGTAGCATTCCTCGAAGATGTCGAGGTGTGTGCTTACCATGCCTATCGTGGGGTTGTATATGGGGCGTCCGCCGGCCTTGACGCGTGCCTTCTCGCCCTCGGCGGCTTGCCGTCCCAGCCTTATCAGGCCTGCGGCTCCCTTGAATGGGGGCAGGGCTGTAGCGTCCTGGTCGAGCCCGTAGAGGGTTAGGGCCTGCCGTTTTATTTCGCCGCGCTCTACGCCCATCATCAGCACTTGCAGGAAGTGGCTTACGTACATCGCTGCGTTGCGCTGCAGGCGGTCGGCCTTGCCTGCGCTCCTCAGCTGCGCCGAATACGACACGCGGTATTGCTCGGCCGCTGTAAGCAGGCGGTCGTAGGCAGGCTGGGCGCGGTTTATCGTGTCCCAGCTGATAAACCTGTTGCGTGCGGTGTATATCTCGTTGCTGTCAAGCACCGTCTTGAGCGCCCTCAGGCGTGCGGCGTCGGTCTTGGGGAGTCTTCTGTATGGCATCTGTTAATAGTGGATGGGTGTTGAGGCGTCAGCACAGTTGCTGCCGCCGGTTGGGCGGCATGCGGCATGTCAGCTCTTGCGCTTCATCATTTTGTCTGTATATCCGGCAAGCACGGCCTTGCGTTCGTCTGGCACGTTGACGGCGGCTAGGTACTTGCGGCTCTGGTCGAAGTAGTAGTTTATCTTCTGCTCGGCCAGCTCCTTGATGCCCACCTTGTCGTAAATGGCGGTTACGGCGGCTATCTTCTCAGCCGGGTCGAACTCTTCAGCCGTGACCCATCTGGTCAGTTCGCCGCGCATGTCGTCGCCGGCGCGGTTGTATGCGTTGATGAGCATGTATGTCTTCTTGTTGCAGAGGATGTCGCCTCCGATGGCCTTGCCGAAGACGGCCGGGTCGCCGTAGACGTCGAGGTAGTCGTCCTGCAGCTGGAAGGCCAGTCCCATCAGCTCGCCGAACTTGTACAGGTTGTCTGCGTCGGCGGCAGGGGCGCCTGCCTGTATGGCACCGAGCTTGAGCGAGCATGCCAGCAGGACGCTCGTCTTGAGGCGTATCATCTCGATGTATTCGTCCTCGGTTACGTCGGTGCGCGACTCGAAGTCCATGTCGTACTGCTGGCCTTCGCCTATCTCGAGCGATGTCTCGGTGAACAGGTCGAGTACGGGCTTGAGCTTGTCGGGCGCGCACTGCATCATGCGCTGGAATGCCAGCACCAGCATGCTGTCGCCCGAGAGGATGGCCGTATTGGCGTCCCACTTGACGTGTACCGTGGGCATGCCGCGCCTCATGGCAGCGTTGTCCATCAGGTCATCGTGCAGCAGGGTGTAGTTGTGGTATGTTTCAATGGCGCACGCCGTGGGCAGTATGCTCTCTGGGTCGTCCTTGAACATGTTGTAGGCCATGAGCATCAGTGACGGCCTGATGCGCTTGCCGCCCATCGACAAGGCGTACTTCACGGGCTCGTAGAGGCTTTGCGGCTCGCGAGTGTAAGGCAGATTGTCAAGGTACGAATTTATCTTCTCGAGGATTTCATTTGCTGTCAACATAGTTTCAGGGTTTTGTAGATGTTGGTTATATTATAGTTTGAATACAATCGGTATGCAGAAGTACGTGCGGCAGGGCTGCCCCTTGTCCTTGCCCGGCGTCCATTTTGGCATCTGCCGCAATACGCGCAGCGCTTCGCCGTCAAACTCGGCGCCTGCCGACCTTACTATCTTGTGGCCGGTCGTGGTGCCGTCCTTGTTGATGATGAACGACACGAGCACCGTGCCCTCCTTCTTTGCGCGCTGCGCCGTGATGGGATATTTAAGCCGCTTGGTCAGCCACTGCACGAACTTTGACATGCCACCGGGAAACTCGGGCAGCTGCTCGACTACGTGGAAGTCAAGCGGGTTGTCGTCTTCCGTGCTTGGGGCGACGAGCGATATGGGGGCGTTGGATATGTCGGTTACGCCGCCAACGCCAACGCCGAGCAGGCTGTTAAGGTCGTTTATGTCGAGCAGCGGCTTGCTTACGGTTTCGTCATCGGCCTTACGGTCTACTATGTTCAGCTTGCTGCCCTGCTGCTTCTGCGGCGATTGAGGCGCTGCGGCCACCATGTCGTCGCGGTGTATTACGGGTGTCATTTCGATGTCTTGCGAAATGTCTTCGAGTATGTCGTCGCCGGTCTCGGGCAGTCCGCTGTGCGTAGTGAACTCGAGCGCGCCGAGAAAAAGCGAAAGCACGACGACAAGCCCGATTAAGAAACCAGACGCACGATGATTGTCCAAATCGGCCTTGTATGACTTTTTGATTTCCACTTATCGCTTGAGTATTAATACCTTCGGGCTTGCAATATACTAATTCGCCGTTTTCTGCGTTATTATCAAAAAACGGCTGCAAGACGTCTTTTTAATAATGCAAAAGTAACTCAGATATTTGAAAAAGATGTATCTTTGCGGTAAAAATAACAGATTTATAATGAAAAAAACTATTTTCCCGCTTCTGCTGACGCTTTTTGCAGTAGCCGGTTACGCACAGGAAAGCCAGACGGCGTACAACTTTCTGCGGGTGCCGGTAAGTGCGCACGCGGCGGCCCTGGGCGGAGACAACATAACTATAATTGAAGACGACCCCTCGCTGGCGTTCTGCAACCCGGCGCTCCTGGCATCGGTCAGCGACAAGACCATAAACCTTAATTTCATGACCTACATGGCAGGGGCTACGACGGCGAGCGCGTCGTTCAACAAGATAATAAAGACGAAAGCCTCCGTGGCCGTCATGGCGCAGTACATGGACTACGGGACCATGAAGGAGATGGACCAGAACAACGTGCAGACGGGCGAGTTCTCTGCCAAAGACATAGCCCTGAGCGGCGTGTTCAGCTATATCCTCGCCGACAGGATTGTCGGAGGCATAACGGCAAAGGTGATTAATTCGTACATAGGCAGTTACAGTTCGTGGGCGGTAGGAGTCGATTTGGGACTCAACTATTACGACCCGGAACATGAATGGTCGGTGTCGCTCGTGGCGAAGAACCTCGGCGGACAGCTCAAGGCTTACGACGACGAGTACGAACGGATGCCGCTCGACGTGCAGGCAGGCGTCAGCAAGAAGTTTGCCGCACTGCCCTTCAGGGTGTCGGCGACGCTTGTCAACCTCAACAACTGGGACACGTCGTTCAAGAACCATCTGGTCTTCGGCGCCGACATAATCCTGTCCAGCCAGATTTATGTCGCACTGGGATACAACTTCAGGCGCGCCGATGAGATGACACTGCTTAAGGGAACCGACGACGAGAGCAACCACATGGCCGGATTCTCTTTGGGCGGCGGCTTGCAGCTCGAGCGCTTCAAGTTGCAGCTGGCCTACGGCAAGTACCATGTGTCGTCGAGTTCGTTCCTCGTAAACGTTAGCTACAGCCTGTAAGGATTGCTGGCTGCACGGACGTTTTTTTAATGAAATGGATAATAAACAAGATTGATATAATGAAAAAAATAACCATAGCAATCGACGGCTATTCGTCGTGCGGTAAAAGCACGATGGCCAAAGACCTTGCACGTGAGATAGGATACGTCTATGTAGACACGGGCGCAATGTACCGTTCGGTGACGCTCTTCGCAATGCGCAACAACCTGTTCGACGACGGCGGCGGCATAAAGGCCGGCGAACTGGAAGCACGCATGGGCGAAATTGCAATTTCGTTCAAGTTCAACGCCGCGGCAGGCCGTCCCGATACGTACCTTAACGGCGAGCTTGTTGAAAACGAGATACGCACGCTGGAAGTGTCGTCGCACGTCAGTCCGATAGCTGCCCTGCCTTTCGTAAGGGAGGCCCTCGTGCGCCAGCAGCAGGCAATGGGCAAGGAGAAGGGCATCGTGATGGACGGGCGCGACATAGGCACGGTGGTGTTCCCCGACGCCGAACTGAAGATATTTGTCACCGCCTCGGCCGAGGTCCGTGCCCAAAGACGTTTTGATGAATTGAAAGGTAAAGGCATGGAAGCTGATTATGACGAGATATTGAAAAACGTGAAGGAGCGTGATTACATTGACTCCCACCGCGAAGTCTCTCCGCTGCGGAAGGCTGACGACGCCATAGAACTTGACAACAGCTGCATGACAATTGAAGAGCAGAAGGCATGGCTCTTGGAAAAATACAAGCAAGCTGCATCCGAATGATGACGCCGCGGTAAAGCGTTGTAAACCAGGTGCTTACCGATGATAATGCTTTTATTGGCAAACGCTTTTGCAAAAGGCCGTCTTTTACATTCTAAAAGGCGGCCTTTTGTCGTGTAATATGCTGCCTTTTGCAAGGCCGGAGGTTGCCTTTTGCAAAAGCCTTGCCAACCGGTGGTCCGTCAGCCGCAGGCGTACTCCTGGCAGTCGGTATGCCTGGGGCGCAGTCAGCGGTGCGGAGCGTCTGTGCGTCCGGCACTGTGCATTGGTGCCGGTAATGCAAAGTGAAGGTTGCAAAACGCGGCACACACCATTGCCGTGGCATAAGTTTTCATGCAAAAAGGCTATTGTTTTATGCGTTTTTTATAACTTTGCAACAATTAATTTTCTTGATTAACACAGTACAAGAAATTTTCGGACATTATGAAAGTAGGACTTTTTATTCCTTGTTATGTCGACGCCCTTTACCCTGAAGTGGGCGTGGCGGCATACAAACTGCTTAATCATTTGCAGGTAGACGTAACCTATCCGCTGGAGCAGACTTGTTGCGGACAGCCCATGGCGAACGCCGGGTTCGAGGGCAAGGCCGTGCATCTGGCCGAGCATTACGACGACATGTTCAAGGGTTTCGATTATGTAGTAGCCCCTTCGGCCAGTTGTGCAGCCTTCGTCAGGCTGAATTACCCGAGGCTGCTTGAGGGCAAGTACAAGTGTGAGACGGCGGAGAAGACCATGGACATTTGCGAGTTCCTGCACGACGTGCTGAAGGTCAAGTCGCTGCCGGGCAAGTTCCCGCACAAGGTAAGCCTGCACAATTCGTGCCACGGAGTGCGCGAGCTTGGCCTGTCGTCGCCGAGCGAACGCAACATACCGTCTTATTCTAAGGTAAAAGACTTGCTGTCGCTCGTCGAAGGAGTGACCGTGCTCGAGCCTGAACGCGTTGACGAATGCTGCGGCTTCGGCGGAATGTTCTCCATCGAGGAGCCGGCCGTGTCAACGCAGATGGGCATCGACAAGCTCAACAGGCATATTGCCACCGGCGCCGAATACATAACCGGGCCTGACAGCTCGTGCCTCATGCACCTGCAAGGCGTGGCGAAACGACAGGATAAGGGCATCAAATTCATACATGTAGTACAAATCTTAGCAGCCGGACTATGAGCACACAACATTCAAAAGCAGCGCAAAAGTTCTTGCAGACAAACAAGAACGCGGCGTGGCACGACGAGACATTCTGGTCGCTACGTGTCAAGCGTGACGGCATGGCAAAAGGACTTGACGAGTGGGAGCAGCTGCGCGAGGCGGCAAGTGCCATCAAACGACACACCGTAACCCACCTTGACGAATACTTGGAACAGTTCGCCGCCAACGCTGAGAAGAACGGCGTTAAGGTGCATTGGGCGAAGGATGCCGGGGAGTTTAACTCCATCGTGCTGTCCATATTGAAGAACCACGGCGTCGACAAGCTCGTAAAGAGCAAGTCCATGCTTACCGAGGAGTGCGGTATGAATCCCTATCTCGAGAAGCACGGCATCAACGTCGTCGAGACGGACTTGGGAGAACGCATACTGCAACTTATGGACAAGAAGCCTTGCCACATAGTTGTGCCAGCCGTACATATAACACAAGAAGAGGTAGGACGCCTCTTCGAGGAGAAGCTCGGAAGCGAGAAAGGCAACTACGACCCTACATACCTCACTTACCAGGCACGCTTGAGTCTGCGCAACGAGTTCATGACGGCAGGCGCAGGCATGACCGGAGCCAACTTTGGCGTTGCATCCACCGGCGATGTGGTTGTATGCACCAACGAGGGCAATGCCGACATGTCCACTTCAATGCCTAAACTGCACATCGTCGCTATGGGACTTGAAAAGGTCATTCCCGACTACCGTTCACTTGCCGTGTTCCAGCGCCTGTTGTGCCGTGCGGCAACGGGACAGCCTACGACGTCGTTCACCTCGCACTTCCGCAAGGCGCGTCCGGGAGCAGAAATGCACATCGTGCTTGTAGACAACGGCCGGAGCGACATCATTGCCAACCCCGGACATTGGGAGACGCTGAAGTGCATACGTTGCGGCTCGTGCATGAACACGTGCCCGGTTTACCGCCGCAGCGGAGGCTATTCTTACACTTACTTCATACCCGGTCCTATCGGAATTAACCTGGGAATGCTGAAGGACGCGTCTGAATATTCGGACAATGTCAGCGCATGCACCTTGTGCTGCTCTTGCGACAATGTATGCCCCGTCAAGGTTAACCTGTCCGAGCAGATATACCGCTGGCGGCAGAATCTTGACTCGCTTGGCAAGGCCGACACGGTGAAGAAGGTCATGTCTGTTGGCATGAAGTACCTGTTCGACCATCCGTCGCTTTACACTACGGCGTTGAAGTTTGCTCCCCTTGCCAACCATGTGCCGCATGCGCTTATGTACAACAAGCTGAACGGCTGGGGCTACGGGCACGAAATGCCCGAGTTCCCGCACGAATCGTTCCATGAAATGTGGAAGAAAGGAGAAGTGAAATGAGTACGAAAGAAGAAATATTGTCAAGATACCGCCGCAACATGAAGGTGGAAGGGCGGTATGACATGCCCGACCTCGACGCGCTGAAAGGTATTGAATATCCGGACGTTGTGGCGCAGTTTACTGAAATGAGCCGTACTGTCGGCGGAAATGTTGTCGAACTAAAGGAGGGCGATGACGTCAACGAGGTTATCAAGAACCTTTACCCCGATGCAAAGGTCTTTGCCAGCAACCTGCCCGAAATAACCATTGCCCGGCGTAATCCCGACACCGTAGCCGAGGCGCAGGACCTTAACGGCACCGACGTCGGCATCGTCCGGGGCGAGATAGGCGTGGCCGAGAACGGTTGCGTATGGATACCGCAGACTATGAAAGAGCGTGCCGTCTGCTTCATTTCAGAGTATCTCGTTATCCTGTTGAGCCGTAAGTGCATCGTCAGCAACATGCACCAGGCCTACGGCATGATACGTTTCACTGACTATGGCTACGGCTCGTTCATCTCCGGTCCGTCCAAGACGGCCGACATTGCCCAGGCTCTTGTCATGGGAGCGCAGGCCGCACGCGGCGTTACGGTAATATTGACAGATTGATATTCTGAAACCAGGCTATCGGCATGTGCCGTCCTGCAATGTGAATTTAAGGCAATGCCCTGTTCGTAAATCATTACGAACAGGGCATTGCTTTTTGTGTTATCTGAAATCGTTAAGTAATTTTTCTATTGTTATTATTTCGTCTTCCTGCATCGTCTGGTTGAGCGGAATGCTAAGTTCCTCGCGGTGTATTTGTTCCGTAATTGGCAGACTGAGCGCGTTCCATCCGGCGTAACATTTCTGTTTGTGCGGCGGTATCGGATAATGAATCATCGTGCCCACGCCGTTGTCTTTAAGATATTGCTGCAACTCGTCACGTCGTCCGCACATCAGTGGGAAGATGTGGTGCACGCTGTTGTCGCAATATTCCCGGCCCGGCAGGCTGAGTAACGGGTTTGATATGTTTTCTATGTAATGTATGGCTATGCGCTTTCGCCTTGCGTTGTCATCGTCCAGGTATTTCAGTTTTACGCGCAGCACGGCGGCTTGTATCTCGTCCAGGCGGCTGTTGCGCCCTTTCATGTCGAACACGTACTTGCGGCTCGAACCATAGTTGCCTAACGCCCTTACCGTATCGGCCAAAGCCTTGTCGTCTGTCGTCACGGCTCCTGCGTCGCCCAGCGCCCCCAGGTTCTTCCCCGGATAGAAGCTGTGTCCTGCTGCGTCGCCCAGCGAGCCAGTGCGCCTGCCTTCAAACGTGCATCCGTGCGCCTGTGCGTTGTCTTCTATCAGTTTCAGGTTGTGCGCCTTGCATATTTCCCCAATCCTCCTTGTGTATGCGCAGCGTCCGTACAGGTGGACTATCATTATTGCCTTGGTGCGTGGCGTTACGGCCTGTTCTATCAGCCTGTCGTCCATTTGCAGCGTGTCCATGCGCGGCTCGACCAATACCGGCTTCAGCCCGTTCTCGGTTACGGCAAGGATTGAGGCTATGTACGTGTTTGCCGGAACAATCACTTCGTCGCCGGGCTGCATGACGCCCAATTCCATGTATGCACGCAGAATCAGCGTCAGCGAGTCAAGTCCGTTGCCGCATCCCACGCAATATTCCGTGCCGGTGTATGCTGCGTATTCCTCTTCAAACAGCCGGTTTTCCTCCCCTTGCAGGTACCATCCGCCCGTTACCACGCGCCTTACCGCTTCGTTTATTTCGTCGGCGTGCATCGCCGTAACCTTCGCCAGTTCGAGATATTTTATCATGGTTCCCATTCGTAAGTGTCATAACATACTCCGCGTCCGCCGAAACCTTCTTTCTGGAATATCAGGTTTTCGTTGAGGTACGTTCCCTCCCTTTCGGTCGATTTCCCGAAGTCGAAGTATGTGTAATCTGTAAATACATTGTTTATCAGCTCGCTGAACAGCAGGTCGAGCGCACCGAGCGACTTTCCCTTAGGCGAGGCGGAGATGTATTGCGTGTGTACGGTCTGTTTGTTTATGTAAGTGACGGTTCCGCCCAGAGCCTCTTCGCCTAGGTAAGCCATGTACAGCTTTATGTTTTCCGGAAACCTGCCTGCCAGCAGTTCCAGTTCTCCGCAGGTATGAACCGGCGCCACCCCGTATTTGTTTTCCAGGTTGTTGTCCAGTATTTTCCAGAAAGTTGCAATGTCATTGCTTTCCTTTATCTCTATTCCGGTCGCTTTTGCCTTTTTCATGCAGCGCCTGCGCAGCTCGCTGAATTTGGGTTTGTTGCCGAGTATTATTGTCGATGATATGTCGCGCCCGGCTATCCTGCCGTGGCATACGTTTGTTATTGCGTAAAGGTCTTCTTCCGCTGGGACAGTTGCATATATCCATGGTGCGGGTTTATACACTATTTTCTTTATCCCATGTCCTTTCAGGAATGTGTTTGCTTCTTCGAAAATGCGGCACACGTCGGCAGTTTTGCATTTGCTGTCGATGATCAGTCCGCCGTACGTAAGCCCCTGGTGCGAGTAGTAAACGTTGTCTTTTATGTTTCCGGGCAATACGGCCGATAGCTTGTCTTTACTGTAAAACATTAAGGAAAAGTCCTTGAACCTGTCCGAATGGTAGTCCATGTAGTTCCTGTCTGTCAGGAAGGTTCCGTTTTTTGAACGGGTTATATGCTCGTTCCATTCGTTCTTCAGGCTTTCCCTGTATATTCTTATTTCAAACATTTCAAGTATTCCTTAAAATCATCGTACTCCCTGATGTAGTCTTCTTCTTCAAATTTTTCAGAAGCGATGACAAGGCATACCGCACCTGAAGAGAAGTCGTCCAGCGTGCGCCAGGTGTTGGTGTCGATGAAGAGTCCCTGGTAGGGGTGGTTCAGCAGGTATTTGTGTTTCTCCTTCCCGTCGTCCAGCGTTACGGTGAAGCTTCCGCTCACCGCAACAAGCATCTCCTTGCACTGCTTGTGCGCATGCCCTCCGCGGTGTTCGCCGCCCGGCACGTCGTACACCCAGTACACGCGCTTTATGTCGAAAGGCACATGTGCGTTACCTTCAGCCACTGTGAGGTTTCCCCTCGGGTCGAATATTTTCGGAAGGTCTATTATCTTGTTCATATTAATGATTTTAAGGTTTTAGGTTTGTTTGTTGTAACACAGCAATACACACGGAACATGGGCCTGGCCCTTGCTCCGTGTGTGGTATGCGTCTTTTTATCTTATCACCGTCTCCGCCAGGCGCTTGGCCTTGTCCCTCAGTGCGGTCGTGTCGGCATCGGTGTCGCCGTAGCAGAGCACTACGCCCATGCGCCTGTTGACGTGTTGCTCCTGCTTCCCGAAGATGCGCAGGCGCGTGTAGTCCTCTTTCAGCACGTCTGTCATGTTGTATTCAGGCTCGTGGTGCGCTTCCTCCTTGGCCAGTACAACGGCGCTTGCACCCGCGTGCTCAAGGTGTATTGCCGGTATAGGCAGTCCCATTACGGCGCGGAAGTGCAGTTCAAACTCGTTCAGGTTCAGCGTATGTCCCAGCGTAACCATGCCCGTGTCGTGCGGACGCGGCGACAGTTCGGAGAACACTACGCCCTTGTCCTTGCTCAGGAAGAACTCCACGCCCCATATTCCGGCACCTGTCAGCGCCCTTGTCACGGCCTCGGCCATGTGCTGCGCTTCCTTCAGGTCAGCCTCGCTTATGGCGTAGGGCTGCCAGCTCTCGCGGTAGTCGCCGCCCTTCTGCACGTGGCCTATCGGCGGGCAGAACAGGGTGGGGCCGTCCTTTTGTGTTACCGTAAGCAGCGTGAACTCGCTGTCGAAGTGTATGAACTCTTCTATTATTATCTCCTTCACGTCGCCGCGGCTGCCTTCCATTGCCGCGTTGAACGCCGTTTCAAGCTCGCCGGCTTCCTTTACAATGCTCTGACCGTGGCCTGACGACGACATCAGCGGCTTTATCACGCACGGGAAACCTATCTCCTTTGCGTGTTCCTTCAGCTCGTCGAGCGTCTTTGCGTAGAAGTATTTTGCCGTTTTCAGTCCCAGTTCCTTCGCCGCCAGGTCGCGTATTGCCTTGCGGTTCATGGTGTAGTTCACGGCGCGTGCGCTCGGTACTACCTGTATGCCTTGCTTCTCGAAGTCAAACAGTTTTTCCGTGCGTATGGCCTCTATCTCGGGCACTATTATGTCCGGGTGGTGTTTCTCTACTACTGCGCTTAGCGCGTCGCCGTCGAGCATGCTGAACACTTCACACTCGTCGGCCACCTGCATGGCCGGTGCATTTGCGTATCTGTCGCATGCCACCACGTACTGTCCGGCGCGCTTGGCCGCAATAACAAACTCCTTGCCCAGTTCGCCCGAGCCTAACAATAATATTTTCTTCATATATTATTTATCTATTTAATAAGCTGTTTTACCATCTGCCACTCCGGCGACACCGCCATCTTTCGCAGGTTTGCCTCTATTATTTTCAGCATCGTGGCGGTGCTCACATTGCGTTCGCGCGCTATGTCCTCCAGCGGCTTCACGTCTTTGCCGAACAGGCCGTAATACTGTTGCAGCATGTCCTCCTCGTCGGCGTAGACGAGGTGCATTATGTGCTTGATGTAGTGCTCCACCTTTTCCGATACGCATCCCGGTTCCTTGCCCAGGCGTATCAGGAAGTCTTGCAGTTCCTGTGACAGTGCGTCCATGGCGTTTGTTTTCTCCTTTATATTATATATAACTCCTTTATCGCTCAAAAATTGTGTTCCGTGCATTTTCTCGGGTCTGCCAGTGTCACCACCTCGAGGTCCTTGAACGTGCCGCCGTCAATGGTCAGCCTTACCAGCGTCCTGTCCTTGTGCCATCCCTGCAGTCCGGCGGCGCCGGGGTTTATGTGCAGCAGGTTCAGCGTGCGGTCGTATTTCACCTTCAGTATGTGCGAGTGTCCGCTTATGAACAGCTGCGGCGGCGAGGCGTATATCCGCGCCCTTATGCTGGCGTCGTAGTTGCCGGGGTAGCCGCCGATGTGTTTCATCAGCACGTCGGCGTCCTCGCATTTCCATCTCAGCAGTTCGGGATACATCAGTCTCAGGTCGCCCCCGTCGCAGTTGCCGCACACCGCCCTGAACATGCGGAACTCGGCCAGGCGGGCGGCCACCTCCGTCGACCCTATGTCGCCGGCGTGCCATATCTCGTCGCACGGCTCGAAGTAGTGCAGGTACTTGTCGTCCCAGTAAGCGTGCGTGTCGCTTATTATGCCTATCCTTTTCATCCTGCCGGCGTGTTTGGGCTTAACGTGCGCCGCCGTCGGCGAACCTTCTTCTAATGAACTCCTTGACAAACTCCACCGTGCCTTCCATGCCGAGCAGGCTCGAGTTCACGCACAAGTCATACGATGTGGCGTGTCCCCACACCTTGCCCGTGTAGTAGTTGTAGTACGACGCGCGCGACGACTCCTTGTTCTCTATTATCTTCCTGGCCTCGTCGGCGTCGCACTTGTGGCGCTCGCATATACGTTCAACGCGTTCGTCCAGGTCGGCCGTTACGAACAGGCTCATCGTGTTGTCGAAGTCGCGCAGCACGTAGTCGGCGCAGCGTCCCACGAACACGCACGAGTGCTCCTTGGCCGCCTTGCGTATGGCGTCGCTCTGGAACAGGAACAGGCTCTCCTGCGACAGCTTGTTGTTATAGAAGTTGCTGTCCGACACGAACGGGGCGTGCATGTGGAACAGCGAGCGGAAAAATCCCTTCTTCTCGTCGTTCTGTTCAAAGAATTTCTCGCTGAATCCGCTTTCCTTTGCGGCCAGGTTGAGCAGCTCCTTGTCGTAGAATTTGAATCCCAGGTCGTCGGCCAGACGTTTGGCTATGTAGAGTCCGCCGCTGCCCAGTTGTCTTCCTACGTTTATTATTATCTTTTTGTCTTCCATATTCTCTTTTGTTTATTGTGCCCGTCCGTGTCGCTATGCGGCTGTTTGGGGTTGTTTGTTTATCTTTTTCACTTTTCTCAGGTAGCTGCCCATCATCGCGAAGGCTACTATCGACGCAATGGCGTCAGATATCGGCATTGCCGTCCATACGCCGTCTACGCCCATAATCGGCGGCAGCGTGACGAGCAGCGGCAGCAGGAACAGCATCTGGCGCGACAGCGACAGGAATATGCTTATCTTGGCCTTGCCTATGCACTGGAAGAAGTTGGTTATCACCATCTGGCAGCCCACTATCGGGAACGCCAGCATGTGTATCCTTATGCCTTCGATGGCCATGCTTATCAGCGTCTTGTCCGTGGTGAACAGCCTTGCGCACTGGTAGGGCAGGAACTCCGCTATGGCGAATCCCGTCGTCGTTATCACCGTTGCCGTTATCATGGCCAGCTTCAGCACGCGCTTCAGTCGGTCATATCGCTGCGCGCCGTAGTTGTAGCCGGCTATCGGCAGCATGCCCTGGTTGAGGCCGATGGTCACCATCACGAAGATGAACGACACCTTGCTCGCTATGCCGTAGGCCCCCACTGCCAGGTCGCCGCCGTATCTTGACAGGCCCGCGTTGATGAATATCACAACCACGCAGGCGCACACGTTCATGGCGAATGGCGACATGCCTATGCTTGTTATGTTCTTTACGATGTCGCTCTTCAGCTTGTATATGCCGCGCTGGAAGTGCAGTATCTCGCTCTGGTTGCTGAACAGCTTTATCTGCCATGCCAGCGCCACAGCCTGCGACAGTATGGTGGCTATTGCCGCGCCCTGTATGCCCATCTTGAGCGGCCAGATGAATATCGGCGCCAGCACGATGTTAAGCACCACGGTCAGTATTGTCGCCGCCATGGCCTGCTTGGGTTTGCTGGCGGCGCGCAGCACGGCGTTCATGCCCAGGAACGTCTGCGACACCACGTTGCCAGCCAGTATTACCAGCATGTAGTCGCGGGCGTAGGGTATGGTGTTCTCGCTCGCACCGAAGAAGTAAAGTATTGGGTCGAGGAAAAGCAGCGTTATCACGCCGAACAGTATTCCCACGACAAGGTTCAGTGTAAAGCTGTTGCCGAAGATGTGCTCGGCCATGGCGTAGTCCTTCTGTCCCAGCTTCACCGATATGCACGTCGACGAGCCTATGCCGACGGCGGCGCCGAAGGCCGCCGAGAGGTTCATCAGCGGGAAGGTTATCGCCAGACCCGATATCGCCAGCGCGCCCACGCCCTGGCCTATGAAGATACTGTCAATCATGTTGTAAAGCGACGACGCCGTCATTGCCACGATGGCAGGTAAGGCGTATTGCATCAGTAGTTTGCCGACTGGTTTCGTTCCCAGTTCCAATGTTGCCTGTTTGTTATCCATAATAAATCTTCTGTTTTCCGCGTGCAAAGTTACTGCAAGTTGCGTGAAGTGCAAAATAAAAGCACCGGAAACATCTCTTTTTATGCCCGCTGCTGCCTGTCACCCTATTGTCCGGCATGTTAATCAGTCAAATGTTAAAATATGTATTGCTCCGATAGGCGTCCTTTTACTTTGCAAAAGGTTGCTTTTTACACTCAAAAAGGTGGCCTTTTGCAAGGTAAAAGGTTACCTTTGGGAATGTGTGGAATATTAACAAATATAACGCTAATTAATGTTAACAAAATTAAAACGGGGGGGGTAAATTTTAAACTTTTATTATTTGTTTATTATCTTTGCATACCAACTGTGTTGCTAGATTGCTTAAAGATTAAAAAAATTAGCTATGACTTATGGTCGTCTGAGAAGTTTGGTTCTGGCCTTGGGATGCTTAATATGTAATTTGTCTTATTCGCAGCATGTTGCAGTGAAGACAAACGCCTTGTATTGGACAACGGCAACGTTCAATGCAGGCGTAGAGACCCGTTTGTCTAAAAAATGGACCCTCGACGTTTCTGCCGGCTGGAACCCCTTTACATTCTCCGACAACAAGAAGTTGAAGCACGTCGTAGTGCAGCCCGAGGCACGTTATTGGCTTTGCGCACCCTATGCGGGCCATTTTATCGGTGCCAATATCCTGTATTCGCATTACAATGCCGGAGGCGTCAAGATGCCCTTCGGCGTCTTCCCCGACCTTGACAGCCACCGCTTCCAGGGCGACCTCGGTGCGGTAGGCCTGGTCTATGGCTACAGCTGGATGCTGCCCGGCAACCGCTGGAGCATCGAGGGCGTCATAGGCCTCGGCTACGGTCTTACGCGCTACTCCAAGTACGCCTGCGAGGTGTGCGGCAGCAAGCTGGGCGAGGAGACGCGCGGTCTCTTCATGCCTACAAAGATAGCAGTGTCGGTGGTGTATTATATTAAATAAAGGTACGGCGGTATAGACTGCCTGTTGCTGACTAATAAATTAAATACTGATGAAAATATCTCTAACCATATTGGCGGTTGTTGTGTCGGCGCTGCCGGTGTCAGCCCAGCGCCCGGTCGGCGTAAGCTGGGTCGACAGCACGTCGGTGCGCCTTGCGTTCACCCTTGCCGAGGGCGACTCCATAGGCGGCGACTACGCCGTCACGTCAGTGCCCGTGCTGACCAACGGGCGCGGCGACACGCTGCGCCTCGAGCCCGCCGTGTTCCGCGGCAAGCGCAACCGCCGCTACATCGGGCGCATGCGCTACTACGGCATGGCCGGCGACACGCCACAGGGGCGCGAGGCACGGCTCGGCACAACAGTCGACTACGACGTCACCCTGCAGCGCGCCGACTGCCCGTGGCTGTGGGACGGAGTGGTAAGCCTCGACGCCGAGCGCACCAAGTCGGGCTGCTGCGACGTCATGCCGGCGCCCACAGTGCCGCTGGCACGCTTCGTCTACGTGCCCCCGTTCGAGCCGCTCATGGCCGACGTACCCGACAATACAGGCCGGGCGGGACAGCTCGAGCGCGACAACCCCGTGCTGCAGCACATATCAAAATACCGCCCCTATGACGACACACGCATACTGCGCAAGGAGAAGGGCGCGCTCTACGTACACTTCCCGCTCGACAAGGCGGTGCTTAGCAGCGGCTTCCGCGACAACGGGCCCACGCTCGACCGCATAGTCTCCATTACGCGCGACATCATGGCCGACACCACGTCGTCAGTCAAGATAATACAGATTATCGGACTCGCATCGGTCGAAGGCCCCGTGGCGCGCAACCGCGCTCTGGCCGGCAACCGCGCACAGGCGCTCAAACGCTACATACAGGGCCGCGTTGCCGTGCCCGACTCGCTCTTCGAGTGTGTCAACGGCGGCGAGGCGTGGACCGAGCTGCGCGACCAGATAGCCGACGGCAGCTTTGACGGGCGCGACCGTCTGCTGCAAATCATAGACACCGAGGCCGACCCCAACCGCCGCGAGACGCTGATGCGCCGCCTCGACGGGGGCCGCCCCTACGCGTACCTGCGCGACAATGTGCTGAGCGACCAGCGCAACTCAGGCTACCTGCGCATATACTATGACTACGTGCCCGACACCAGGGCAAAGACCATAAACGAGGCAACCGACCTGATGCGCCGCGGACTCTACGACGTGGCGCTGCGCTCGCTGCTCACCGTAAAGGACGACCCGCGCTCGTGGAACGCCATAGGCGTGGCGCTCTACATGACCGGCGACGAGCAGCAGGCATTCGGCTACTTCGAGAAAGCTGCCGCACAGGGCGACGCCCGGGCGCAGCAGAACCTCGACAGGGCTAAGGCCACGACGCGGGCGGCAAAGCTGGAAAGCAGCATAACCGCCGGCGCCGGCGACATGTAAAAAGAGGGGTAAGCACGCACGGCAGAACTACCTAAGCCATGCGGCGCAACCCCGGTTGATGATGGTAAATTAGATGATGGGTGGGCTATTGACCGACACGCCCGCCCGCTATGGTTGCCGGCAACGATTGGCAATAACATGTTGAATAAAAACTGCATAACCTATGACTGAAGCTAGACTTGTGTCTGTCTGATGTCTGATAAGAGTTGTATTTTAATGAGCATATAACATAATTAATTACTAATTTTAATTTTTTTGACTATGAAGATTTTTAGCAAGTATGCCTATATGGGCGCAATCGCACTTGTAGGCGCAGTGGGTTTCACCGCTTGCTCGTCTGACGACGATCTCACGGCACCCCAAAACCCGACGTTCGACGGCGAGAGTGTTAAGACGCAGTTTGCTATCAATATTCCTTATGGAAGTAAAAACACTCGTATGACTGATGACAATACGCAGAACAGCAACAACTTCCTTGGAATGACAAATGTGCGTCTGTTGCCATTTGCTGGAGAACCAGGAACAGAAGCAGATAAAGTAGCGACATTCTCATCGATGATTCCTTTGACTGATATTGCAGGAATTACAGCTACGACTTCGAGCAAAGTTTATAGTGATGTGAACGTGCCAGTAGGTACTAATCATTTCTTGTTCTATGCATCAGCACCAATGGGAACTGACGCATCAACTAAGTTTGCCAAGGGTTCTATTGAATCAACACTTGACGGACAGACAACTCTGTCAGGTATCAAATTTGAACTTGATCCTGTTGATAGTAATAATAAAGATGCAGAGGGTACTTTGACAGGTGTTCTCGATGACGTGGCACAAGTTACAGGTTGGTCTGATGGTATTGATGTTGATGAAAATTTGAAGGCTCTTTATACTTCATTTACTTCTTTAAAGGCCGGTTCTGCAAATAACATAAAGTTGACACTGCAGAATCTTTACAACCAGGTTGAAAGTTGGGTTGCCAATGAAGACGCAAGTGGAACAGTTGCAAAGGCAATTCGCGCAGCTATTACAACTGGCGGTACGTTTAGTGTTGAAGGTACATCTGCTCCATATACCCTTAAAACAGATTTGACATATCCTGAAGAAAGAAATCTGCCCGATGGAGCTGTAGAATTAACGTTTGAACCTACGACAAAAACGTTTTCTTACGTAACGAATTCCTCTCTTACAGGATTAAATAGCTTGAATGTTTCACAAGTATGTTACCCTGCCGCACTTTATTATTTTGTAAATACTGATGTTGCAGCTAATGATGCAGAATTAGAATCTACAAGTTGGCCGCAAACTCCAGCTGCTTGGACAGGCGCATTTGATGATTGGGGTAATACGGTTTTGGCAACCACACGTACAATTGCTTTGAAGAAGAACATACAGTATGCTGTTGCCAGCATGAAACTAACAGTGAAATGTGCTACAAGTTCATTAAAAGATAAAGGTACTGAAACTCATCCTGCAGTATATGTTACCGTTCCTACTGGTGGTTTCGAGGTTACTGGTGTGCTTGTTGGTGGACAGCCATCTCAAACAGACTGGAAACTCGAGCCGGCATCTGCTGGAACATTCGATTATACCGTATATGATAAGATAAGCGGTGTTTCTGCTCAGGCTGGAACTGCTCAAGGCGAAAACTATACTCTGTTGCTTTCAGATACGACAGAGACTGCCCAAAAAGTGAACTTTGCCATTGAGTTGAAGAACAATTCAGGTGTTGAGTTTCGTGGCGTTGACGGTGTAGTTCCTGTTGGAGGAAAATTCTATCTTATTGGGCAACTCGATCCTAGTGGTAAAAATTTGAACGAGGAGTATGATTATGTAAAAAATCCTCATGTATTTATGGCTGATTACCAGACAGTTGTTAATACTACAATCAAAACATTAGCAAGTGCTTATAATACAATTCCAGATTTACGCGCAACAAAAATGGAACTTGGCCTTTCTGTTGATCTTAATTGGGAAAATGGTATATTATTTGATAATGTTGTAATCGGTGGCGAAGAATAGAATGTGAGTTTTTCACTTTCTCTCATTTGCTGTTAAGTCGCATAGTGAGAAAACACATTAATAAAAATTTAAACAGGACGGCGGGCTTTCGTAGGCCCGTCGTTCACCAGTGGGTCAAAGTGCTTTCACGATAACCGTTAATCTTCGTGCGGGCGACCCTAAAGACATGTAGATATTTGTGCCGCCATGGCAGATGCGCGCCGCCGAGGCGCGCAGGCCGGGGTGCAGGCAGACCCGGGCAGGGTCTGCCGTGATAACAGCAAAGCGAAAATAATGACTATGATAAAGACAAAACATATCCTCAACAGCATGCACGCCCCGCTACGTAAGGTGGCGAGGCTGTGGTGTGCGTCGGGCGCATGCGTAGTGGCTGCGCTGTCGCTGGCGTCGTGCATAGACGAGGACCTGTCAGACTGCGGCGTTGACTACGCAGTGGAATACATGGTTGAACATAAACCGAGGACAAACCTGCAACGCGAGATAGCCACCGAGCTGGCACGCCCCGAGGAGCAGGCCATGGCCTTGAGGATAGAAAACGCTATGAGCGGAGTTTTTACCGACATAGCCCACGACATCGACCTGTCGTTCTTCGACGACAACCGTTTGGAGTGGCACCAGTCTGCCGTTATCGACGCCTCGTCGGCATCGGTCACGGTCTACATGCCGCGTGGCGACTACCGCAACCTCGCGCTTGCTAATATAGAGAAAGGTTCGATGAGGAGCGTCACCGGAACCGACTCAGACCTGACAATGGCGATAGGCTACGAGGCGGGGGCTGACACTGTCAACAGCCACACGTGCGGCTTCTTCTCGTCGCGCATGGACATGCACATCGAGGACCGCAACCAGAAATACCGCGCCTGGCTCTACATGCTCAACTGCGCCGCCGCCGTGGTGGTAGACCGCAACGGGCAGCAGGCAGACGACATTTGGGGCTACGTGGAGGGCACGGCGTCCAGCTTTGCCATTAACGACAGCGTCTACTCGTTCAGCCGCAAGCCCGTGGTGCGCACCGTGCGCATGACCGAGGGCGGCTACGACTGCCTATACTCCGTAATGCTGCCGTCGCCCGACGGCACGAGGGCTGACGCCGACGCCGGGCTGTGGCGCATGAAGGTGTATGTGAAGAAGGACGGCAAGATAACCGAAAACGTGGTGTCGGTAAACGACCCGCTGCCCGCCGGCGACATCAGGATAATACGCGTGCGCATGAAAGACGACGGCTCGCTTGAGGCGGTAACGGCAGAGGTGGGCGTCAGCGTAACGCTCGACTGGAAGCCCGGCGGCAGCCACGATGTTGAGATATAAGCCTTGTATGAAGTGCAGGCGTGGGGCACGGCTGCCGGCAGGATAGGGCGCACGCCTTACTGCTAAATGGCGACGCAGCCCCTTGCCGTTAACGTTAAATATGAAGATATGAAAAGATACTTACTGATATTGCCGGTTTTAATGATGCTCTTCGTCGCCTGCTCGCACGACGACGAAGACAGGCCTGCGCCCGATGTTGAGACGGTGCGGCTGATAATCAGCGTTCCTGCAACATCTGCCAGTACGCGCATGGGCGACCCCGGCACAGCCGTTGACGAGGGGGCTGACTGGGACAGGCTGGCTGTTATTCTGGCATATACGGACGATTCACAGGTTACGCTGCCCAATAACTCAAAAGTTCAGGTAACGACAATATCTAAAAACGATTTTGTAAATCTTCCCATTTACGGGAATACAAATTACAGGTTGCTTTCAATTGATGCGCAGCCCGGAACGGTTTATATTTACGGCGTAACTTATAGCAACGCAGCAGCTAATAATCCTTCTTCTGCAATCGCTGGTTGTAAGACTAATGCCGATGTGCAGGCTCTTACTATTTCTAATGATTATTCAAAACCAGAGGGCGGCACTATTGATTACGCTAAGTTTGTCAGTGTAGCCACTGGATATTATAAAGGAAACGGCAATGTTCCTGCTGAATTTGAAATAAAAGAAGGCGGAACAGGCGAGGTAGGGAATATCCCGACAATGACACTTACCCGACTGGCTGCGAAGATAGACATACAGTGGGACGCCGCCGATGCTTACGAGGCTGGATATACAGATGTGAAGGTTAAGGATTTTAAGTATAAAGGGACTGTGGACGGTCGCCTTTTCCCTGATATAATTCAGTCAGGATATTCGGCAACAGCACAAGAGTGGACTTTCTATAATACTTCGGAGATAAGCCAGCGCAACGGCCGCGTTTACCATTATACATTCCCGGATGGAACAACTACTCCGAGCGTAACATTTAATATTTCTGCAAATGGTAAAGACGGAAATGAAATTACAGGCGATGGCTATACAATGAATTTCCAGAAAGCCTTGCAGAAAGCTACGTGGTATAAGGTTAACGCCACGATAAGAGGCATTACAGGAAGCGGAACCATTACGCTTAGCATGGACAATACGGGAGTCCAGACTGGCGAATGAGATTATGAAAGACGATACTTAAAGCTGATTTGCCTGTTATGGAAACGGCGGATGGCGATATATAGAAAAATGAAATAGAACTTATAGAATAAGATTTGAAAGATGATAAGGATGCGTACTTTATTCAGACTCTATATATTACTGACGCTTCTTTGCGCTTCTGTAAGCGCAATGGCGCAAAGTAAAATATATTATGTAAGTCCTACGGGCACTGGCGACGGCAACGGCTCGTCGTGGAGCAACGCGATGACGCTTGCAGATGCGCTTAATGCAGCACAGGCCGGCGACCAGATATGGGTGCAGGGCTTCGACCAGATAACCAAAGCCGGTCAGCTGTATACAGTTCCGGATCAGGCTGTTAGCTTCAGCGTGAAGTCAGGCGTGCAGCTGTACGGCGGGTTTAAGGGTACGGAAAAGAGTATCAACGACCGTGAGACGCTGGGCAAGCCCTATCAGATGAAGTACCGCTCCGTGCTTTCGGGCGACATCAATAGGGACGATAATTCTGACAACACAAATATTATCTTCCCAGCCAACACGACGCGTCAGGACAACGCCACGCACGTGCTTTCGGTCGACATGACGCCTACTTCTACTTCTGGAAATAACAACACGTATCCGACCGTAATTAACGGTTTTACCATCGCAGGCGGTCATGCTGTCGGCACAGATGCTGCCGGAAAAGGCGGCGGTATTTATATTTCTGGTGATAACACAGGCGGAGGAAACTTCCGCATAGAGCGCTGCTTCCTGTTCAACAACTATGCCACGCAGGGCGGCGCCGTATATGTTGATGCTGCCGTGAAGAACGTCAACAACGGCGAGTCGCTCATAAACCAGTGCGTCGTTTACAATAACGCAGCCGGCGAGCGTGCAGCTGTTGAGAATCAGGGCGGCGGCATCTATCTTGACGGTGCGGCGACAGTTGTAAACACTTCGATATTCAACAACGAGAACGGCGGTCTGTGCCTTTCAACTGGCGCTAATGCAGTCAACAGCACCGTGACCCGCAACTCGGGCGGTGGCATCGACATGGCAAGTACCCCCGGCACTGACCAGTTCAACGTATTCAATACAGTTGTCTGGGGTAATTCCATGCTTTATTCTGTAACCAGTCCAAATTTCAAGTATTCTGCATATAGCTCTGCGATTGAAAACGACGGTAACGGCAACCGGGCATTAAGTAATTATAATTATGAAAATGACAAGTCGCCTTACTTCGAGGCTCCGTCGTCGCGTACCGGTTTCGACCGTGACTTTAAATGGAACACCACTGCCTACCCCGTTTGGACTTGGGCAATACAGGGCGATTCGTACCTCGTAGACAAAGGAGACAACGACTATTATGACAGCAACGCATACGGATCTTCTGATATGGGCGGCGATGCACGCATCAGCGGTCCTGACGCAAATAGTGCTGTTATCAGCATCGGTGCTTACGAATACCAGTATCTGCCCGCGTCGCGCATCCGCTATGTTAAACCAGGGGGTACAGGCGACGGCTCGACGTGGGAGAACGCTTCGGGCAATATCCAGAACATGATTAATGATTTGGCCGACAACAATCCGCAGAACCAGACCGGCGAGGTGTGGGTGGCGGCCGGCACCTACGTTCCACAGGAACAGGTTATCAGCGGAAAAACTTATTCGGCATCGTTCCGTATGCGCGACGGTATCAGTGTCTACGGTGGATTTGCAGGAATGGAACAGACCAAGCAAGAGCGCAAGAAAGGCGCAATGCCTTGGATATACACTAACCGTACGATACTGGAAGGTTCGCTCTACACAGCAAGTAACACGCAATGGAATGATGCTGACAAGAAATGGGCCGTCAACAGCGACTCCCGCCACGTTGTGTTCTTCGCTCCCCTGCCGTCGGAAGGCAAGACAGGATTCAACAGAATAACCACCTTAAACGGTGTAACCATACGCGGCGGATATGCCCAGGGCGGTGTCGGAGCCGACGATTTCCTGACCGACCGCGGTGCCGGTGTCTATATGTGCGTCAACGCATACCTTAATGAATGCGTGGTTACGGAAAACTCAGCTACGGGCAACGGCGGCGGTGTCTACCTTAACGGCGGACGTGTGCTTAACTCGCTTGTTTACAATAACAACTCCGATGTCAACGGCGGCGGTGTCTATGTAGACAATGCAGGCATAGTACTCGCCTCGATGGTGTCAAACAATTCCGCAAGCAACGGCGGCGGCGTTTACCTTGCCCATACCGGAGCATGGAGCGACGGGCAGATGCATCCTGAATATCTTATTCTTTCCACATCTGTAATTTCCAATAACACAAGTCGTCAGAACGGTGCTGTTTATTGCGACCGCGGTGGCATAGTGCAGCAGAACACCATAACCAACAACTATTGTCCCACGGCAACCGACAACGCCACATCAAATGCTTCGCAGACAGGCGGTATCTACATCAACGAATACGCGTTGGTGTTCAACTCGGTAATATGGAACAACATTATAACCACCAACAATGTGCCCATGTACGCCAAAAGTCCAACGGCTGAGAAGGTGCGCTTCCTTTACAACGGTGTATCGGGCATAAACAACGCCGTATGGAACAACACCCTTCAGCAGGAGATGCTGACGCTTTCTGAGGATAACAGCAATATGCCCGAAGGTGTTCTTGACCCAGGATTCGACACTTCAGGCACGTCAACCAATATAACAGGCAGTAACATAGGTACTGCCACTGGTGTGCAGGGCGGTTGGAAAATGGCGCTTGACGGCAGTTCCGACGGCATAGACTTCTTCTGGAAACCTGTTACCGGCTCAAACCTCCGTGCCCGTGGAATGACGTTGGGCGGTCTGCCTTCAGAGGTGCTGATGGCTCCTGAGCTTGACATCACCAATGAACTGTTCGCACAAAAGCCTTCACTTGGCGCATACAATGTGGATGCAACGCAAATTAAACCGCAAGACACGGGCGACGCTTTGATTATTTATATTGATGCCGAGTGTACCGAACCGTCACACGGCGGCTCTTCATGGGCTACGGCTTTCCGCTCGCTCAACGAGGCATTAGCTTATTTTGCAGGGCTTGGCACAACAGAAGTAGGCAATAAACGTTTGGAAATCCACGTACTCGAAGGTGACCTTTGGCCGCGTTATGCCTACACCAACCTCGACCCGAAAACCGCCACTATAAATATTCCTGTTATGGCAAGTGGGCAGACAATAGAGATATATGGCGGCTATCATCGTACAACGGACAACAATACGGTTGAGCGCAATCCGCTGACGTACCGTTCAGTAATTAACGGTAACCATGAGGGCAAGGACATAGCCGAAGGTTATTACCACTGCATCACCGTGGCTGCCGGGGCAAAGGCTGTAATCGACGGTTTCCATGTTATTAACGGTTACGCCGCAGGAGAAGCCAGCCGCCAGTATGGTGCCGGCCTGCTCGTCCACGACGATGCCGAAGTAACTCTCAACAACTGTATCTTCGAGAACAACACCGCCGTAGAGGGTGCGGCCGTCGACGCACGCAATGCCACTCTGACAATGAAAAACTGCGTGGTTAACAACAACACAAACACCACAGAAACTGCTTCCGTGGTTAACGCCCGGAAGCTTACGATGGAACACGTAACCGTGGTTAATAACGTCGGTGCGGCACCGGCAGAAATGGGAGCTTCGTCTTTCTCGGCAGGAAATGGAAATACAGATGCTGAAGGTAATTTTAATTTGAATAATACCAATACTTTGTTTTTGTCGACTATCGGTGCTGACGGTGCCAAGAACTTTGCCAACCCGACGAATGCAGCGGGCGCGACGCTTGGTTTCGACACTTACCTCGGCGGTTATTCCTCATTCCGTCCGCTTACAAGTTCAACAGAAGCTGGAGACAATATTATCAATAAGGCACCAGCTATAACTCCAACTTTAACCTCTTTAACTACCGACATAACGGTTGTCAACGACCGTGACCTCGGTGGCGTTCCTGACCTCGGCGCATACGAGGCAGACCTGCCGAAGGCAGGAAGAGTTATCTATGTGCGTGTAGGTGGTACAGGTGATGGTCTATCTTGGGGAAATGCGATGGGAGATATTAATGCCGCTGTTCAGAAGGGAGTAACATATAATAATAACTTGACCGCTACTGACAAACAAGACGCGGATAAGCGCGCCCAAGTCTGGGTGGCAGCTGGAACGTATGCCCAAGACCCCAAAAACGGAGATCCTGCATGCTTTGTTATTGAAGAAGGTGTAGACGTGTTTGGCGGTTTCCCGGCTACCGGCACGCCTGGCTTTGACGACCGCAGACCGTTGGTCTCAAACAGTATTTATACTCAAGATGAAGATGGAAACGAAATGGAGGATGATGAAATCAAAAAATATGAGACGATTTTACAGCCGGCGACAGACATCATCTCCAATAGTGATAGAGGCAATTACGATGTTAATCGCAGAGTGCTTTCGCAAAAGGATGACTATAATCCGCATGAACTTGGTGAAGCTTATACTTATAAAAATCCTAAATATGAAACAAACTATTTCTACAACGGTAAGTTTGAAATTCCTACATGTTGGGATGGATTTACAATTCAGAACGGTTTCTTGAATCTTGGTGATGCCCGTAGTGATGGAGGCGCAGGTGCACGTATTTATGAAAATGTTACATTAAAGAATTGCATAGTTCAAAATAATGAAAATTATCAGCGTGGTTACGGAAGTGAAAGTAGTGATAGTAGAGCCGGAGGTGTTTACTCTTATGGTGGCTCTTTGATTAACTGTTATATACAGAAAAATAAATTAGGACGAATAAATGACACTAATTATGGAGAATCTGCATGTTACGGTGGTGGAGTTTATCTGAGTTATGGAACGCTCTATAATTGTGTTATTGCCGATAATCAGATTTGGGCCGGTTATGCAGACGGTGGGGGAATCCTGATAGAATGTGGCGAATTTTATAATAATACGGTAATTAATAATACAGCAACAGGCAATAACCGAGCTTCAGGCGGTTTGCGTGTGTGGGTAGGTACCACGATGAAAGATGCCGGCTTTAGTGGCGTAGTTAAGATTTATAATTCTATTATTTACGGAAATACAGGTTTTAAAGGAGTTACTGGAAATAGTAATTTGGCTATGTCAAACTCAAAGGTTCAGGTATGGGGAACCTTGGTGGACCATACAAACCTAACCGTGGCATCTGAGGATAATTGGAAACAGACTGATGGTATTTATTTGGATTCAGAAACATGTCCGTCAGTTTCTGAGACAGAATGGCGTAATATGTTTGCGGACATTGATAAATTAAACTATCGTTTAGGTTCTACTTCGAAAGCCATAAATATGGCTGCAAATACGATGGATGTGGTCCGTATTTTACCGCCTACGCCTAATGGATGGTTGAGATTTGTAGAATCTTCATGGAGGGATTATGAGTGGATTTATAATAACAAATATTACAAGGCAGAGACGAGAACGAGTGAACAAAAACCTTCTGGCGAAGGCTGGCGACGTGCGGTAATAAGCTTGGAAAAAGGTGATAACTTCAATGAAAATGATGTATTTATAGACCTTTTCGACTATACTGATATGGACTTTACCGACCGTATCAAAGATTGTACTATTGATGCCGGTGCCTACGAAAGGAACAATCAAGATAATGTGAAACCGGATGCTAACGGATTTTATTATGTAACCCAGAATGGAGCAGGAAACGCTTGTGGCGACTCTCCTGAGAATGCGGCTTGTGCCATGAAGTTGCAGGATGTGTTGAATGCGGCAGGCGAGCGTGTACAATATGGCAATGCTACGGCAACCGTTAAAATCGCCGGTTACGAACAAGGCGTAAATCCATTCACCTATCATGCCAATACGTTGAGTAATCCAGACGACCCGCAGAGTTATACTTATGTAGTGCCTGAAGGCATAATTGTTGAGGGCGGATATACGGAAGATTTTAAAATCCGCAATCCCAAGCAATACAATACAATTTTTAGTGCTGTTAAAGAGGCAACAACTTCCACGCAGGAAGTGAACGGTTACCATACTATAACGTTTAAGCCTGCTACAGTCACTTCAAACCCTACAGGGCAGGACGCACTGACCAAGACAACCATTATCGACGGCCTTTACCTTATCGACGGCTCGGCCACTTCGATGGCAGGAACAGGCAATCCTAAAACACGCGGCGGCGGTGCTATCGTGCCGGGCGGTGCCCACGTGCGAAATTGCGTAATAACAAGATGCGAGGCTATTGAGGGCGGCGGTCTGTATGTGTTGCCGGGTGGCTTGGTTTCGGGCTGTGCTATTATAAATAACAAGGCAGAAAACGGAGCCGGCCTGTATGGAGACAATACTAATGTAGACAAAACTAACCGTGTGCACATCGTCTCCTGCACAGTTACCGACAACACGGCTTCCTCTACTGGTGGCGGCCTCTATCTGGAAGACGGTGCAGCCATGGTGCTCAACAGCGTGTTCTGGGGCAACACGGCTCCTTCTGACAAAAACGTCAGTGGCGTGCTGACGGAAACTTATGCCGACGACCTTTGGAAAACGGTATTTCCGGGCTATGCCACAGACGACAACGAGGCGGTGTTCTATCCTTTCAACAACTGCTACGTTGAAACATACGAGATGCCGACTAACTTCGAGAACGTGTCAATGACCAGCGACGAGAATGTTTATTTTGCCAGCACTGACCGCACCCTGAAGGCATATTCACCGCTCATAAAGCACGGATTGTCTGTCGGTTATTATACTGACTTGCAGACCGAATGCAACTTGTCTACGGTTGATATGCAGGGTTATCAGCGTGTGCAGCAAAGTGCAACCCGCGTGGATGTGGGTGCATACGCTTTCAATGGCGGTGTGATACCTACCGATAGACTTATTAAACGTATTTTCGTGTCGAAGGGTACTAATGTCACCTTACTTGACAATACGAATATTGACGACTACATCGGGCGTTCTTTCTATACTTCCGTAAACTGGGTTGACGATGCGCTGGAATACATCCGCAAAGTACGTAACAATGGAGTTGCTGATGAAAATACGCAATTTGAAATCCTTATAGCTTCAGGTACCTATAAGCCGAGCATGCGCCGTGAAGACGCGAGCACCGCCGAAGCCGACCAAAGGCAGAATTCATACGTGGTGCCGCAAGGTGTAAGCATTTATGGCGGATTCAGCGGAACAGAACTTATTTCATCAACCGCCGAAAATCAGGAAGATATTGAAAACATTCCGAGCGTCAGCGGAACATTTACATGTAACGGTAAAATTTCCGACATATTGGCAGCCCGCGAATATTCCGACTTCAACCAGAACGGTATCAACGAGCCGTGGGAGCTGGCTAACCAGACAATCCTTTCGGGCAGAATCAACGTGTCTGAAAAGGTAAAGAGCGTTTACCATGTGGTTTATTCAGATGCCGGAACAGCGACAACTGTAAATCCTGTCACACTCGACGGCCTTACCATTATGGAAGGCGAGACGTACAATGTGTTAGGCGATGCGGCAGATAAAGACGAGGTCGGCCGAGGAGGCGGCATTTATTCAAACGGCGTGTCCTATTTGATTAACCGTTGCCGTCTGACCAACAATCTTGCCGTGCGTGGCGGTGCTGTTTACATACGCGACGCCAAGCTTACCATTATCAACTCCATCTTGGCCGGCAACGGCACTGTTGACAATCCAATAACAACCAGTGACCAACAACCTCCAAAAGGTGGTGCCGTTTACGTGGCCGGAGTGTCACAATCTCCTAATACATACGCCGCCCTTTATGCAGTCAATACATTATGGGTGAACAATGAGACGGCTGGTTATGGCGGAGCCATAGGAACCAACTATGCTGAAGGCATCGTGACACACTACGACCCGGCTATATCCTTGATGAATAATACCTTTGTGCGTAACAAGGCGAAGGAAAATGCTGTTATTTATCATCATAATGCCAAGAACGCCATTGTCAACACGCTTATGTGGGGCAACGAGTCAGAGAAGGATGACTTGAATACAGATGAGGAATACCTGTCAATCAGTTACAGTGCAAGCGACAGGCATGATTTGACAGCAAAAGGAACTGGTAATATTCTACTCTCTACCGACAACATGGCTGTAACAGGGCCTCGCCTTGCCAAACCTTCCACTGTAGCTGGAGTGGCCGGCAATGACGCTTACAATCTTTGGAATCCTGCATCCATATCGGTGTTGACTGATGCCGGAGACGGAACAAATCCTGTAAAAAATGGCGGAGTAATAGACGGTGCTTATAAAACTTGGATGGAGTCTAACGCTTCAGATTATTCAACGCAATATATGGGCTATGCCGATTATCTGACCACTTATCTGCGTTATGCCGGTCCGTTGGATGAAAATGGTAAAGAAATGGACAAAACGATTGATATCGGAGTCTATGAATACCAATACGAACTGGCTTTCCCGAAAATGGATGCCATCTATGTGGCAACAATAGAGAGCGGTAAGGGTGATGGCACTAATTGGGCTAATGCTACTTCTGATATTCGTGGAGCTTTGGTTGCTATGGCGAATCCTACAGGTTCACAGGTAAATCCTTATGAAAAGAACAAGGCTGTCTATATCAAGGCCGGTGAATACTCTTTGCCAAAGCTTTCTGCCGGAACGGCATTTACGGTGTCTATGAGTACGTCAGATGAGTTTGGCGAATCACTTACCGTTAAAGGCTCTTACAACGAATCAGGCGTGCAGGACTTCAGCCAGCCGACCATTATCACCACACAGGAGAGCAATGCAAACGAAACAGTAAGGCTGATGGACGTGGAGGCCAATAATAAACCTGTTACGATAGAGGGACTTACCTTTATTAATAAGAATACGACAACGGCCGGAGGTACGGGCATGCAGGCTGGAACCACTGGCGGCAAACTGACATTGAAGCAAGTGGCATTCCGTGGCAATAAGGCAAATGGCTTGGATATAGTTTCAGGTTCGTCGGGCAACATCCTGCTCGTTAATACCCTGTTTGCCGACGGCGGTACAGGGTTGAATGGAGCTGACAGCCGTACAACGGTGGTAAATGCAACGTTTGCGAATAATACGGTGGATTTGACAACTGCTGCATCAGACAATGTTCCGGCTGTGTACAACTCAGTTTCGTGGAAAAACGGTACGCAGAATTTGACAACAGACGACACGAATAATAATGTGGCCATTGCCGGTACGGTTGCCAATGACGATGTAAACAACGGCCCTAACTTCCGCGACCCTAATAATGCAGACATCTACAGCCGCGACTATCGCATCCGTCCGAGTGTCAAGCTGTTGAATAAAGGAAACAATGACAATTATTTGGGCCAGGTGGGCATTTCATCGTTTGACGACGAGACAGACCTCGGCAACAACGCCCGCCTCGTTGATACCGACATCGATGTTGGCGCATACGAATACGAGGCACCGCTGCAGCCGATTGTTTACGTTAAGCCCGACCTTACAGGCACGGCAGACGGCAAGAGTTGGGAGACGGCATTGGGCGACTTGCAGGGCGCGGTAGACTTGGCAGGACTGTATGCGCTGAATCATGAAACTGAAGATGCAACTGGTTACGTGTTTGTTCATGGCAATTACCACGACACAGGTTTGCTTAATCTGTCACTTGGAAATACGAAAGTGTATGGCGGAATGGACGACGAACGCAGTAAAAAAACTGGAACAGAAGATATTGTTTCAGACTTGCTCGGCAAGCGTAAGGGCATTATAGAAAATAGCAACCGCTCGTCGTTGAATAATGTAACGATAAGTGAGGACGGCAGCATTGTTGACGGCTTTGTGGTTAACGGTACGGCAACGGTCAACAACGGCGCGCTCTCTACTTCGGTAGTTAAAAACGATGTAAGCGGTAGCAGTATGGCAGCCGGCTTGCTGTATAACTCTCTTGTGCTTGGCGACGGCACGGCAGACCATCCGGGTAATGTCAGCGGCGTAAAGGCTGTGAACGTAACGGCAACCGGCACGATAACCGGTGCAGACGGAAGCGGTAACAACCGTGCTTCTGTCACTGAAACGAATACTTACGTTACGGATGATTACTGGAATTACCAGCTGATGGAGACTTCGGCGGATATGGAGACTTCGGCGGATATTGATGCAGGAACGATTACCGACTTAAAGGCTTACACTGATTTAGTCGGCCACAGTCGTGACTTGATTGGCAACAAGCGAATCCGCAACACTGTGGACAATGGTTGCTTCGAGACATGGAACATCAGCAACGGTTACACTATTACCGCAGACGACAAACCTGTGGGCAAGTCAGTTGTTTATGTACGCAAGGGGCAGGAGCTGTCTATTGCAGATGGTGTTTATCCTGACGGCAACGCCTTCAATCCCGGTTTCTTGTTATTACAACATCAGGCTGGCCTGCGCGGCAACGGCAACTACATCTCGTTGACAAACTTGGCCGTCGAGCGTGATGTAAATGCTAAGGGCAACGACTTGGCAGCCATGCCGTTTGTTATAACTAAGACAGAGGTTACACCCGGTGGAAGTTACAGTCTGAAACGTTACAGCGGCGAGACGCGTGCTGCTTACAGTTACCAGTATGACGAAACTGATAGCGAAGCATGGATTAAATCATCGGACCAAGATTTTGCGGGTAGAGGTAAAACCGAAGGCTTTTTGATTGAAAATACTTCAGCTAACAATATCACTGTTCGTTTCAGTGGAAATTCATATAACGAGGGTGGAAACGACAAGAGCATTTCACTGATGAAGTACAACTTCAATGAACCGTGGACATCTACGACAACAGGAGGCAACCGCTTCACGCATAAGGAAAACATGAGCTGGAACCTCTTCGGCTCGCCTTATCTCTGCGCGATGAATTACAGCGACATGGAGTATGGCCGTGTGCTTTATGGATACGAAGGTGGCTATCAGACCGTTAAGACATACGGAGATGACGGAGCCATTGTTGATGGTCACATACCTGCCGGCAGCGCCGTATTCACTCAAACTGCAACGCTGAGAGACGAGGAAATATTCACAGTGAAGCAGCCCTCAGGCAGCAAAAGCGGCGACGCGTTTGCGAAAAAGTCACCGTTGAGCGTTGCGGTTTATCCGGCAGGAGCGGTGGCAGACAACGGCGTTACGCCCGACATACTCCAGCTTGATGCCGTGCCGGCAAGCGAGGCGCGCAATGAGTTCGACATGTCGGCAGACGGCGTGAAGTGGATGGCAGGCGGCGAGGCACAGATATACGCCACACGTTCGGGCGGACGCTACTCGCTGCTCTCGGCTGTAAGCATTGATGGCAAGGTTGCGGTAGGAGTGACGGTGTCCGAGCCCGGCATGTACACCATAGCCGTGCCCGACGACTGTCTGGCCGAGGACTATGAGACCGTGGTACTCGAAGATGCCGTGACGGGACGCACCGTTGACCTGCTTGAGGGCGGCTACGACTTCACGACCGTAGAGGAAGGCGACATCATAGGCCGATTCAATATCAGCTTCAACCGTAAGGCTGCGGCTGGTGACGACATCCGCGCTTACTTCACTGCTGACGACATGATACGCGTTGAGGGCGTAGAGCCGGGCGATAACATCTCCGTTTATTCTGTCGATGGCATGCGTGTTGCATCTGTAACGGCAAGCTCGAACGTCGAGGACGTAAGGGCAAGCGTTGCCGTGGTTGCGATAGTTAAGGCCGGAGGCAAGACGGTGAAGATAAGAAAGTAGTTTATTAAGTGAAGAGTGAAGAGGGAAGAGTGAAGAATTCGAGTGCCGGGGCAAGTGGAAAGTGAAGAGGGAATGGAAAGTGAAGAGTGAAGAGGGAAGAGTGAAGAATTCGAATGCCTGGGCAATGGAAAGTGAAGAGGGGAAAGTGAAGAAACGAAGTTCGGCGTCATCCCATGCAAGTGTTGAGGCAAGTGAATTCTTTCCTCTTCGTTCTTTCCTTTAAAATCTAAAAGGTAATGCAAGTGAATTCTTCCCTCTTAACTCTTCGTTCTTCACTTAAAATTTAAAAGGTAATGCAAGTGAATTCTTCCCTCTTCGTTCTTCACTCTTCACTTAAAATTTAAAACCTTGCCTTTCAGCTTCTAAAAGGTTACCTATAAGGCTATAAAAGGTCGTCTTTTGCGATGCGAAAGGCGACCTTTTGCATTAGGGTGGTTAAGCTGTTGTAATTTAGAAGGTTAGCGATGATGCGCCTTAAGGTGGTTTAATTACGGATTAGTGCTATTTTATCATCATTTTCTGACTGATTATTTTGTTTTTCGCCCTACATGCATTATCTTTGCAACGGAAACAAGATTTGTAACCATTAATGGATGAAATTATTATTATACTGCTATTGATTTTGGTCAACGGCATTTTTGCCATGTCTGAGATAGCAGTTATACAAGCGAGGAAAACAACTTTATCAAACGACGAAAAGAAGGGAAGCAAGGGTGCCAAGACCGCCTTGCGTCTTGCCAACGACCCCGACCGTTTCCTCTCGACGGTGCAGATAGGCATCACGCTTATCGGAATTTTGACCGGTATTTATTCAGGTGCATCGCTTTCGGGCAGGTTCTCTGACGTGTTCGAGAGCTTCGGCATGCCCGAGCGCTGGGCTTATCCGCTGGCACAGGGCATAATAGTCATAGTCGTGACCTATCTTACCATAATCTTCGGCGAGCTGGTGCCCAAGCGCATAGGCATGAGCGTTGCCGAGCGCGTGTCTGAGATTATAGCCCGCCCGATGTACGTGTTGTCGGTCATAGCAGGACCGTTCGTGTGGGTACTGTCAAAGAGCACGGAGGCCGTGGTAGACCTGCTGGGGGTTAAGAACGCCGAGTCGAAGGTGACCGAGGAAGACATCAAGTCGATAGTGCAGGAGGGTAAGGAAGACGGCGAAGTGCAGGAGGTGGAGCAGGACATCGTGGAGCGCGTGTTCATGCTGGGCGACCTGACCGTAGACTCTATAATGACGCACCGCTCTGACGTGGTGACGCTTGACGTAAGCATGACAAACGACGAGCTGAAGGAGGTGCTCAACGGCAACCTGTACGAGGCTTACCCGCTGATAGACCGCGGCATAGACAACATACTGGGCGTGGTGCTGCTGAAGGACCTGCTGTTCCGTCTCGACGACAAGACGCTGAAGCTGAAGTCGATAATGCACCCGGCAGTATACTTCTACGAGAACATGAGCGTGTACAAGGCGCTCGAACAGATGAAGGAGAAGAGGCTGACGCAGGCGTTCATCTGCGACGAGTTCGGCAGTTTCCAGGGCATAATAACCCTGCGCGACATACTTGAGGGGTTAGTGGGCACGATAAACGAGGTGAACAACGACCCCGAAATAGTGAAACGCGAGGACTCGGAAAGCTGGCTTGTAGACGGGCAGTGCTCGTTCTACGACTTCCTGTCTTACTTCGACAAGGAAGACCTTTACGACAGCGAGCAGCAGGACTACAACACCCTTGCCGGACTGATAATTGAGCAGATGAAACACATACCACAGGCCGGTGAACGCACTGACTGGAACTGCTTCAACTTCGAGATTGTCGACATGGACGGGGCACGTATCGATAAAGTGCTCGTGACGATGAAAGACACCGAAGGCACGGAGGATAAATGACGGCCTTAGAGCCGGCGGCATGCCGCTATGGTGCGCCTTGTGCTGTTAACCCGGTAATAATTGAGTACAAGAAACCGGCAACTGCGTCATAAAACAGATTAGTCTAATAGAATCACAATCAATGGAAATACAACCTGCAAAGGATTCTCAGGCCCGGTCGATAGCGAGACTGATCATGCAGGCCATGAACTATGACTGCTGCCGCTATTTTGCGGGGCCTGACCATACGCTTGACGATTTCGAGCGTATGATGACTTCTTTGGTACAGTCGGAGAAGTCGCAGTACAGTTACCTGAATGCCATTGTAGCCGTAGACGAGGATGGCGGCGAGCCTTGCGGCGTGTGCATATCGTATGACGGGGCACGCCTGCACGAGCTGCGCGAGGCTTTTGTCAATGCCGCACGGGACAGTCTGGGGCGCGACTTCGGCAGCATGGCCGACGAGACTTCGGCAGGCGAGCTTTACATAGACAGCATAGCCGTACGCGAAGACTGCCGCGGGCGGGGAATAGCCACACGCCTTCTCCAGGCGGCGGTAGACAAGGCAAGGGCGATGAACCTGCCTGCCGTAGGCCTGCTTGTAGACAAGGGCAACCCCAAGGCCGAACGGCTATATGAAAGGGTGGGCTTCAGGTACGTCGGCGACAACGCATGGGGCGGCCATGAGATGAAGCATCTGCAGTATCAGATTTGAACCTTACTGCGCAGGGCTTGCCTGCTGAATAACGCAATACTCCATTTTGAACCTACAACCTCATAATCCAAGGAAAAGACATGCAAGACAGTAAATATTTGGTAGCGACAGAGCGCGACGCCCAATGGGGGCTGGTTGTCAATACGGTAGGGTATGACGAGGTAGGACCTGACGAGGAATATCCTACCAAGGGACATGGCGACGGATATTATTTCGACGTCGAGCGCGGACGTACCCTTGACGAGTATCAGATGCTTTACCTTGTCGAAGGCGAAGGCGTATTCTCGTCTGAACACGTGAAGGACGTACACATTAAGGCCGGTGACATATTCCTTTTGTTCCCCGGCGAATGGCATACGTACCACCCCCTGCATGTGGATACGTGGAAAAGTTACTGGATAGGGTATAAGGGCCGTAACATGGACGACCGCCTGAAGTATAACTTCCTGTCGTTGGAGAAGCCTGTTTACCACGTTGGTTTCAGCAACGACATAGTGCATCTGTACAAACTGGCAATAGCCACGGCTAAGGAGGAGCCCGTGCACTGCCAGCAGATACTGGCCGGTGTGGTGAACAACCTGCTCGGCCTGATGTACTCGCTCGAGCGCAAGATGGAACTTAGCCGCAAGGGCGGATACGTAGACATGATAAACAAGGCACGCCTGCGCATACGCGACGGTGTGGAAGAGAAGATAACCGTGCAGGAGATAGCCGCCGAGCTTGGCTCGAGCTACTCCAATTTCCGTAAGTTGTTCAAGGAATACACCGGTCTGTCTCCTGCCTTCTACCAGCAAGACCTCAAACTGCAGCATGCCAAGGAACTGCTCTCTACAACCGACATGAGCATAAAGGAAATTGCTTACAGGCTTAATTTCGACTCGCCAGACTACTTCTCAAGCAAGTTCAAGGCAAAGATAGGATGCAAACCCAGCGAGTACAGGGCAAGGATGAGGTGCTTTAAATGAAAAGTGAAGAGTGAAGAACGTCTTACGAAAGTGAAAAGAGAACAGTGAACAGTGAATAATCCGAATGCCGAGGCAAGTGAAAAGACAAAAGAGGGATAAGTGAAGAATCCAATTGTAAAGTTGGATTGAAACTTGAAAAATAAAGAAAACGAAGAACCCAAAAGTGGGCCAGGTTCAGGCCGCTCTTTTGGGTTCTTCGTTTTTTATTGGAAAAGCGTTTTAAGTGAAGAGGTAAAATGAAGAGTGCAGAATCCAATAGAATAAGCAGTTATCCGTTTTTCTTTCTTTGTCTGCCACGGCATTCGGATTATTCACTGTTCTCTTTTCGTTTATCAAAGGCATTCGGATTTTTCACTGTTCACTGTTCTCTTTTCGTTTATCAAAGGCATTTGGATTCTTCACTCTTCGTTCTTCACTCTTCACTCTTCACTTATTTTATAGTCCTATTACCGACTTTTCAACCCAGTATGCCAAGATTCCGGCAATGTATCCGATGAAGGCAATCCAGGTAATGTTCTTCATGTACCAGCCGAAAGTTATTTTCTCGAGTCCCATGACTACAACTCCGGCGGCAGAGCCGATGATGAGCATCGAACCGCCCACGCCGGCACAGTAAGCCAGGAGCTGCCAGAATATGCCGTCTTGCGCCATGGCTCCGGCTTCGGCTATCGGGTACATGCCCATGCAACCGGCAACGAGCGGCACGTTGTCGACAATGCTCGACAATACGCCGATAAGTCCGGTAACTATGTAATGGTTGCCGTTGAATGTTGTGTTAAGGCCTTCGCCGAGGGCAGCCAGCACGCCGATTTCCTGGAGGCACGCAACAGCCATGAGGATGCCGAGGAAGAAGAGTATGGTACCCATGTCGATGCGCGAAAGGATGTTGGTTATTCGCTTTTGGGTTCCGCCTTTATCGCTGTGTTCGGGCAGGTCGCGGTAGAATATCTCGGTCGACGTCCATAGCACACCCAGCACGAGCAATATGCCTACGAACGGAGGCAGGTGGGTGATTGACTTGAAGATAGGCACGAAGATGAGTCCGCCCACGCCAATCCAGAACACCGCCTTGCGCTGGCTATCAGTTAAGTCGTTAGACACGGAAGCTGTTGTGACAGCTGTGCCGCCGGATATTTCGCCCTTCAGCTTGAACGACAGTATGTATGCCGGAATGGCAATCGAGATGATGGAAGGGATGAAGAGCTCCTTGATTACTCCGGCAGCCGTGATGAGTCCCTTGTTCCAAATCATTATGGTAGTGACGTCGCCAATCGGAGAGAAGGCGCCTCCCGAGTTGGCTGCAATTATGATTAGCGATGCGTAGATAAGGCGGTCTTTGCGGCTTTTGATGAGCTTGCTTAGAATCATGACCATGACTATTGATGTAGTCATGTTGTCAAGAATGGCCGAAAGGAAGAAGGTCAGGATTGTGATGCGCCACAGCAATGCTTTCTTGCTCTTTGTCTTCATCATGTCGCGCACGAAGTTGAAACCGCCGTTCTGGTCTACCACCTCGACTATGGTCATTGCTCCCATCAGGAAGAACAGGGTGGTGGCAGTACTGCCGAGATGGCCTTCAATGGCAGAGCTGGCAGCAGCGGCTATGCCTTCGGGGGATATCCCTTCGAAGTTGGCCGGGTCGAACATGTAGAGAGTCCAGCATGCCACAAACATGAGCAGGGCAACAGCAGCCTTGTTTACTTTTGTAAATGTTTCCAAGGCGATGCACAGGTATCCTATTATGAATACCGTCACGATAATAAGTGTTAATGTTGACATTAGTTTGTTTGTTAAGATTAGTGTAATATCCAGTTTGCAAAATTAGTGATTAATTTCCGTTTTCGGTTGCGGCAAAAGTGAAAAAATGCTTATATCGGGCAAACGGGGCCGTTATTGGCCGGCAATATTGTTTGTTCTCAATTCTTTTTGTTTAAAAATCAAATAATATTACATGTTTTCGCGAAAAAATAAATATCTTTGTACCATTGCAATTTAATACGTAAAAACATAAACTACATGGACAAATCACAATGTTTTTTCGCTGTCGACCTTGGAGCGACAAGCGGCAGGACGATAGCCGGATTCATAAAAGACGGAAAGGTCAAGCTTGAAGAACTTACGAGGTTCCCCAACAACCTGATCGAAACCGGCGGACACTTCTACTGGGACATCTACGCCCTGTACTTCGAGATAATAAAGGGGCTTAAGCTCGTGGCGCGCCGCGGACTTGAAATAGAAAGCATCGGTATTGACACCTGGGGCGTTGACTTCGTGTTCGTGGGCGAGGACGGCGCCTTGTTGCGCAATCCCGTGGCCTACCGCGACCCGTACACGTTCGGTGCAATGGATGAGTATTTCGCCAATGCCGTCTCTAAGGAAGAGGTGTATCAGGCCACAGGCATACAGTTTATGAACTTCAACTCGCTGTTCCAGCTGTATGCAATGAAACGCGACGGCAACTCTGCACTGAAGAACGCGCGTAAGATACTCTTCCTGCCTGATGCGTTGAGCTGGATGCTTACCGGCAATGCCGTTTGCGAATATACCATCGCGTCGACGAGCCAGTTGCTCAATCCGGTAACTAAAGACCTCGACACCCGTCTGCTCGACAGCCTCGGCCTTGACCGCGGCATGTTCGGCGAGATGGTCATGCCCGGACACAAGATTGGCGTGCTGACGGAAGAAGTGCAGAAGATGACCGGGCTGGGAGCGGTGCCCGTGATTGCCGTTGCCGGCCACGACACGGCAAGCGCCGTAGCTGCCGTGCCCGCAAAGGACGAGCATTTTGCATATCTTAGCAGCGGCACGTGGAGCCTTATGGGCATTGAGACCAAGGAGCCTATAATCAACGAACTTAGCTATGAGCGTAACTTCACCAACGAGGGTGGTGTAGAGGGCACGACGCGTTTCCTGAAAAACATCTGCGGAATGTGGTTGCTGGAGCGCTGCCGCAAGGAATGGGGCGACGACGCGCCTGCCGACTACGGCACGCTGCTTGGCGAGGCCATGAAGGTGGAGCCTTTCCAGAGCATCATCAACCCCGACGACGAGACGTTTGCCAATCCGGCCAACATGCAGCAGGCCATAAAGGACTATTGCGCAAAGACCGGACAGCATGTGCCCGAAGGCTATGCCGAGACATGCCGCTGCATCTTCGAGAGCCTTGCCCTGAGATACAGGCAGGTGGCAGGCTATCTGAAGGAGATGGCTTCGTTCCCTATTGACACGCTGCACATAATCGGAGGCGGCTCGCTCAACGCTTACCTCAACCAGTTTACAGCCAACGCTACGGGACTGACCGTGTTGGCCGGTCCGCAGGAATGCACTGCCTTGGGCAATATAATGCTTCAGGCCAAAGCCGCCGGAGCGGTTGGCGGCATCTTCGACATGCGCCGCATAATTGCCGACAGCATAACAATGAAACGCTTTGACCCGCAGGACAAGGAAATGTGGGACAAGGCATACGCTAAATTCGAGAGTTTAACAAGGTAAAATATAAACATAGACGGTATTCTGGCTTATCGATAAGGTAGATGCGTGTGGTGTACGCCAAATCCGGAATTGAAGCCTTGTGCCGCCATAAACATAAATATTAGTATGAAAGAAGAATTAGTAAGAAAGGCTTACGAGATAGCCAAAGAACGTTATTCGGAAATAGGTGTAGATACTGAAAAGGTGATCGCACAGATGCAAGACTTCCATCTCAGCCTGCACTGCTGGCAGACTGACGACGTGATAGGATTTGAGAATATATCAGGCGAACTGAGCGGCGGCATAGCCACTACGGGCAACTATCCCGGACGGGCACGCAACATTGACGAGGTGCGCATGGACATTGTCAAGGCTAAGAGCCTCATACCCGGAACGCACCGTCTCAATCTGCACGAGATTTACGGCGACTTCAGGGGTAAGGCCGTTGACCGTGACGAGGTTACGCCTGAATATTTCCAGAGCTGGATAGACTGGGCTAAAGAGAACAACATGAAGCTCGACTTCAACTCAACATCGTTCTCACACCCCAAGAGCGGCAACCTGTCGCTTGCCAACCCCGACGAGGGCATACGCAAGTTCTGGATCGAGCATACTAAGCGTTGCCGCGAGATATCTGAAGCCATGGGCAAGGCGCAGGGCGATCCCTGTATAATGAACCTGTGGGTGCACGACGGAAGCAAGGACATGACTGTCTGCAAGCTGAAATACCGCGAGCTGCTGAAGGCTTCGCTCGACGAGATATTCGCCACGAAGTACGACAACATGAAAGACTGCATAGAGAGCAAGGTGTTCGGCATCGGTCTTGAAAGTTATACGGTTGGCTCAAACGACTTCTATACTGCATACGCAGCACAGAACAACAAGATGATAACCCTCGACACAGGCCACTTCCACCCGACAGAGAGCGTTGCCGACAAGGTTTCGGCCATGTTGCTGTACGTGCCTGAACTGATGCTGCACGTAAGCCGTCCTATCCGTTGGGATTCTGACCACGTTACCATCATGGACGACCCGACGCTCGACCTGTTCCAGGAGATTGTACGTGCCGGCGCCCTCGACCGTGTACACTATGGTCTCGACTATTTCGACGCTTCAATCAACCGCATCGGTGCATACGTTGTCGGCAGCCGTGCCGCACAGAAGTGCATGCTGCGCGCACTGCTCGAGCCCATCGACATTCTGCGCAAGTATGAGGCTGAAGGTAAGGGCTTCGAGCGTCTGGCTCTGCTCGAGGAGGAGAAGGCGCTGCCGTGGAACGCTGTTTACGACGAGTTCTGCCTCCGCAACAACGTGCCCGTAGGCCATGACTTCATTGCCGACGTTGAGCAGTATGAAAAGGACGTGACTTCAAAACGATAGAATGTTGTAAGTATAACGTCAGGACATTGCAAGGGCTGATTCGGTCTGCATGTCCTGGCGTTAATTTTTTTGTACGGTTTAAATCATGGAAATATTAATAGGACTGATAATCATTGCCATTGGCGCATTCTGCCAGTCTAGCTGCTATGTGCCAATCAATAAGATAAAGGAGTGGAGCTGGGAGTCGTATTGGCTCGTGCAGGGTGTTTTCGCCTGGATAGCTTTCCCCTTGCTCGGCGCCCTGCTTGCAGTACCTGCCGGACACAGCCTTATGGAAGTGTATGCGGCTGATCCCGTTGCTGCCATGTGGACAATATTCTTCGGAATACTATGGGGCATAGGCGGACTTACGTTCGGCTTGTCGATGCGTTACCTTGGCGTGGCCCTCGGCCAGAGCATATCGCTCGGAACGTGCGCCGGACTCGGTACAATACTTACGCCAATATTCACAGGCAATACGCAAGACCTTACCATGCCTGTCATCGTCGGCGTGGTGGTTACGCTGCTTGGCATCGGCGTTATCGGCGTAGCCGGCAACATGAAGTCGCAGTCGCTCAGCGAGGAAGAGAAGAAGAAGGCCGTCAAGGACTTCAACTTCACGAAAGGCATAATCGTGGCCTTGCTTGCCGGATTCATGAGTGCATGTTTCAGCATAGGCCTTGGTTTCGGCGAGAATCTCAACTTCGGTGATGCTACTGACCCGATGTTCCGCACTTTGCCCGCAACTTTCCTCGTTACGCTCGGCGGCTTTCTGACCAACGCCGTTTATTGCTTCTACCAGAACGGCAAGAACCATACCTGGGGCGACTACAGGCAGACAAGCCTTTATCTTAACAACATTGTGTTCTGCGCCCTGGCCGGTCTCCTTTGGTACAGCCAGTTCTTTGGGCTGAGCCTTGGCAAGGGCTTCCTTACTGACTCTGCCGTGCTGCTCACGTTCTCTTGGTGCATATTGATGGCTCTTAATGTAACGTTCAGCAACGTGTGGGGCATTATCCTTAAAGAATGGAAGGGTTGCTCAAGTAAAACCATAACCGTGCTAGTGGTGGGCCTGCTGATACTTATTGTGTCGTCGTTCCTGCCGCAGCTGCTCAAATAGGTAAATGCACACCTTGGGGCAACAGCTCTTGCATACATCCAGAAACATTTGTTACTTATTTATAGGCAGGTCACCTTCCGCATCCGAAGGTAACCTGCTTTCTTTTTGTTCTACTTTTCACTTTTCATTTTTTCATTTTTCCAACTCTGTTTTTCTTCAACTATTTTCATATTTCTGGATACAACGTAAATTATGATTTACTTTTATGGCAGGGATACATTGTGCGGGTAAAATTTCTTGACAAAAGATTTCTTCAAAATAGAAAATCAACATCTAACGTATGTTAAACGCCGACGGCCTGCAATACCGTTCTGTTAACACAAGTTTGCATTCATGCCCTGAAACCAATACAAAACTGCTTGTTTTCAGTGCCAAAATCAACTGTTTTAATGGCTGAAACCATGCCTTTTGCGTGCCAAAAGCATGCCTTTTGCAGCACAAAACGCCACATTTTGCATTCCATTCACGCACAGAATCCCATCCCGGAAACCTTAACTCGTTATCTGTCAACACTTTAACTAAAACCTCCAAATTTCGCCGTTTTTCTTATAAAAGTATGTAACCGCGGCGGGCGCCGCCCTTCCTGGAGCGTCAAACGTCCACGCCTTTTCGTTTTTCCTTACATCGTTGGTGTCCCAGTGGACGCCAATCCCTCCTGTAATTGATAATCCCCCATGCTACGCCTTAAGGCTCCACATACATAAAAAACATTTCCCATTAACCCCAATCAGGCGATTCGAATAGACAAAAAACCGTGACGGCCTCACGGTCGCCACGGCCCATAATCCTATTCATGAAAAGCATGCATTATATAATTAACCTATTTCAGATTCCTAATTAAATACACGTCGCCCCATCGTTTACCGGCATATTATATGTACGCAAACAACAGGCTTATAAGAGGCGTGCCGTTGTCGTTAATCAGCCATGCGCAGGCTGCTATTACAATAATTACCGCCACAAGCACCGCCCGGCCCGTCCATACAAGCCGTTTGGGCATGCGTCCTATTACGTGCCGCGCCTTCTCGCTTCTCAATCTTATCGTACTTTCTTCTTCCATAAGAACATTATTTAGATTGTTTTTTCACCACGCAGAGGCCTGCCCTGCAGGCGTTCCGCCGGTTCAGTTGCCTAATTCCAACTGATTTTTTACTAAACGGTAATACTTGCCTTTCCTTACCGTAAGGCTCTCGTGTGTGCCTGTTTCGGCCACGCGCCCCTTGTCCAGCACTATTATCTGGTCGGCGTGCCTTACAGTGCTGAGCCTGTGCGCCACTATCACGACCGTACGGCCGTGGTAGAACTTGTCAAGGTTCTCCACTATCCTGCGCTCGTTGTTGGCGTCAAGCGAATTGGTCGCCTCGTCGAGGAATATGAAATCAGGATTCTTGTAAACCGCGCGGGCTATCAGTATGCGCTGCCGCTGCCCCTGGCTCAGTCCCTTGCCGTCGTTGCCTATTTTTGTGTCGAATTTCAAAGGCAGGCGCATCACGTAGTCCTTTATGCAGGCTATCCCGGCGGCATCGGCCATCCGCCCTACGTCTATGTCGCCGTCGGCAACAGCGATGTTGCGTGCTATCGACTCCGAGAATATCGTCCCGTCCTGCATCACCACGCCGCACTGCCTGCGCCACCAGTCCAGGTTCACCTCGTTGATGTCACGCCCGTTCACCGTCAGCCGTCCCGACTCTACCGGGTAATAGCCCAGCATGAGTTTTATCAGCGTCGTCTTGCCGCTGCCCGATGCTCCCACGATGGCCGTCACCTTGCCGGCAGGGATGTCTATCGTCACGCCGTCTATGGTCTTTTCACGCGCGTGCCTGTCATAACTGAACACCACGTTCTCCAACCTTATCTCGTGCGGCCCGTCTGCCGGGAAGGCCGTATGCCCGTTGCTGTTCTCGTCGTCGGCGTTGTGTACCTCGTTAATGCGTTCAAGGCTTATTTTCACGTCCTGCAGCGAATAGCAGAATCCCATCAGGTTGTCAACAGGGCCGTTAAGCTGGCCTATGATGTACTGTACCGCAAGCATCATGCCGAGCGTCATGTCCCCGTTTATCACGGCCGCCGCCGACATTGCCGTAACAACGATGTTCATCAGCTCGTTTATCAGTATGCTGCCAGCCAGCTCGGTCTGCTGCAGCTTCAGCCCTTTCATCTGCACCTCGAACAGGTCCACCTGCACGTCTTCCCACTCCCAACGGCGCCTCTGCCGGCAGTCCTGCAGCTTTATCTCCTGCATCGACGTTACCAGCTCGTAGGTCTTGTTGCTGTTTATCGCCTGCTGTTCGAACATGGCATAGTCTAACACCTTGCGCCGCCTCAGGAACAGCGTCATCCACACAACGTAAAGCACGCTGCCCGCTACGAAAACCATGAATATCAGACCGTTGTAGGTAAGCAGTACTATGCTGAACACCACGAGGCTCATCGCCGAGAACATCACGCCGAGCGTCTGTCCCGTCAGGAAGTTGTTGACACGCGAGTGGTCGCCCATCCTCTGCAGTATGTCGCCCATCAGCCTCGTCTCGAAAAACGACATTGGCAGGCGCAGCAGCTTTATGAAGAAGTCGCTTATCAGCGATATGTTGACACGCATGCTGATATGCAGCAGCAGCCAGCCCCTGACGAAGCTCAGGGCCGTGCGGCTTAGCGTCAGCGCCAGCTGTCCTATCAGCAGCAGCCATACGAAGCTGATGTTACGGTCGCGTATGCCTACGTCGACAACGGCCTGCGTAAGGAACGGCAGTATGAGCTGCAACACACAGCCCAGCAACAATCCTATGGCTATCTGTCCGAAATCGCGTCTGTACATCTTTATATAGCCGAACAGGAAGCGCAGCGATCGGCTGTCTTTCTTACGCGCCCCCGTGTCGTGACAGCCGTCGGCAAAAGCCGGGGTCGGCGACAGCAGCATGGCCACTCCTCTATCCCTGCCTCCCGAGTTGGTGCTTACCCAGTGGTCGGCCATCTCGTCGCGCGTATATGTCACCAGCCCCTTGCCCGGGTCGGCTATGTAATACTTACGGCCGTTCCTGCTTACCCGGTAAAGCACCACGAAGTGGTTCTGGTTCCAGTGCAGTATGCAAGGTAAGGGCGCTATGCGCAGGGCGTCCATTGTCAGCTTGCCACATACTGTCTGCATGCCCAGCCTTTCGGCGGCGTCGCTTATGCCTAGCAGCGACACGCCTTCGTTGGTGGCGAAACACAGCTCCGAAAGGTATTCAGAGCTGTATTCCTTACCGTAATGGGCGCACACCATGCGCAGGCATGTCTGCCCGCACTGCATGGCGTCGTGCTGATGGTAAACCTTGAACTTGCCCATCGTTTTTATATTTGAGTATGTTGGTTTATTTCTACTTTTTTAATTTATTACATTATTAA
>ENA-OZDX01000082-OZDX01000082.1-human-gut-metagenome-genome-assembly--contig:-NODE-82-length-62757-cov-10.601289_pt1 | contig 62757 bp, 59 predicted proteins | sample MGYA00245062_ERZ653597 | MGnify/ENA primary metagenome ERZ653597 (study PRJEB26926, sample SAMN06165186) | human gut metagenome | biome: ENVO:00009003; feature: ENVO:2100002; material: ENVO:00002003...
TCTACACTTATGCGATCGTCGGCAGCGTCAGATGTGTATAAGAGACAGGGCTAAAGAAGTTGCTGGACTAATCAAATTACAGATTAAAGGTGGCGCTGCGAATCCTTCTCCTCCCGTAGGACCGGCTCTCGGTTCAAAGGGTATCAACATTATGGGATTCTGTAAGGAATTCAACGCCAGAACCCAAGATAAGGCTGGAAAGATACTTCCTGTCGTTATCACTTACTATGCTGACAAGTCATACAGCTTCGAAATCAAGACCCCTCCCGCAGCCGTACAGCTCATGGAGGCAGCCAAGGTTAAGAGCGGTTCAGCCGAGCCCAACCGAAAGAAAGTAGCTTCTGTTACATGGGATCAGGTACGTGCTATTGCTGAAGACAAGATGGCTGACCTTAACTGCTTTACTGTAGAGTCTGCCATGAAGCTCGTAGCAGGTACTGCAAGAAGTATGGGTATCACTGTAAAAGGGGACTTCCCTGGTAAATAATTTATAACTTCAAGAAAATGAGTAAACTGACAAAAAATCAAAAATCAGTAGCTGATAAGGTTGAAGCAGGGAAAGCATACTCTTTGAAGGAAGCTGCCGAGCTGGTCAAGGAAATTACCACGACAAAGTTTGACGCTTCTCTTGATATCGATGTACGCTTGGGCGTTGACCCGCGAAAGGCAAACCAAATGGTAAGAGGTGTTGTTTCTCTTCCCAATGGAACCGGTAAGGTTACACGCGTGCTTTGCCTTTGTACACCAGATGCTGAAGCTGCTGCTAAAGAAGCAGGTGCTGACTATGTTGGTCTTGACGAGTATATCGAAAAGATCAAGGGTGGTTGGACTGATGTTGACGTCATCATCACCATGCCGTCTTGCATGGGTAAAATCGGACCTCTTGGACGTGTCCTCGGTCCGCGCGGCTTGATGCCTAACCCCAAGAGCGGTACTGTGACAATGGATGTAGCAAAGGCTGTCAAGGAAGTTAAGCAAGGTAAGATTGACTTCAAGGTTGACAAGACTGGTATCATCCATGCTTCTATCGGAAAGGTATCTTTCACTCCCGAGCAAATTTATCAGAATGCCAAGGAGTTCATCGCTACCGTAATAAAGCTGAAACCTGCTGCCGCTAAAGGTACATACGTCAAGAGTATCTATATTTCAAGCACTATGAGTAGGGGTATCAAGATTGATCCTAAATCAGTTGAATAACTCTAAAAGTTTTGTAAGATGAAGAAAGAAGTAAAAGATACTATAGTCGTTGAACTCGGGGCAAAACTGAATGAGTATTCTCATTTCTACCTCGTTGACGTTACAGGTATGAACGCTGGCGCTACTAGCAAGCTGCGTCGTGAGTGTTTCAAGAATGACATCAAGATGGTTGTTGTTAAGAACACTCTTTTCCACAAGGCTTTAGAGGCTTCAGATGTTGATTTCGAACCTTTGTACGGATGCCTGAAAGGAAGTACTGCAGTTCTTTTCTGCAACACAGCCAATGTTCCGGCTAAAATGCTCAAGAACTACAAGAAAGAAGGCATTCCCGCATTGAAGGCAGCATACGCTGAAGAGTGTATGTACATCGGCGCTGACAAACTTGAAGAGCTCGCAGCTCTCAAGAGCAAGAACGAACTCATCGCAGAGGTTGTTGCTTTGCTTCAGTCTCCTGCAAAGAACGTTGTTTCTGCTCTCCAGTCTGGCGCCCAGACAATCCACGGCGTGCTCAAAACTTTGGGCGAGCGTGCTGAATAAATCAAACACCCAAACATTTAACATTTAAAAACATTAAAATTTAGAATAAAATGGCAGATATCAAAGCTATTGCTGAAGAATTGGTAAATTTGACAGTGAAAGAAGTTAACGAGTTGGCAACAGTCCTGAAGGACGAGTATGGAATCGAGCCCGCTGCTGCAGCTGTTGCTGTTGCTGCTGGTCCTGCTGCTGGCGGTGCAGCTGCTGAGGCTGAAGAGAAGACATCTTTCGATGTAGTTCTCGCTGAGGTTGGCGGCGCTAAGCTTCAGGTTGTTAAGGCTGTTAAGGAAGCTTGCGGTCTTGGACTGAAAGAGGCTAAGGATCTTGTAGACGGTGCTCCTTCAACTTTGAAGGAAGGTCTGTCTAAGGACGAGGCTGAGAACCTGAAGAAGGCCATTGAAGAGGCTGGAGCTAAGGTTGAGCTGAAATAATTAAGACTTCTTAAATATTATGGGTTAAGATTCTCCCAGTCGGAGAGTCTTAACCTTTTTGTGTATTTACTATGCAGTCATCCACCACTGCATTTCCCGGCAAGTGTCTTGAATGTTTCTGCCGGTTGTGACGTTTTGAAAAGGTGGCATTTATAACGGTAACAAAAAATCTGTAATGGCTTCAAAAATTGTTGATAACAGAGTAAATTTTGCCAGCGTGAAGAATCCGATGCCGTATCCGGATTATCTCGATGTGCAATTAAAGTCTTTCAGAGACTTCTTACAGTTGGACACTCCGCCTGAAGAACGCAAGAATGACGGTTTGTATAAGGTTTTCGCAGAGAATTTTCCTATCACCGATACGCGTAATAATTTCGTTCTTGAGTTCTTGGATTACTACATCGACCCGCCCCGTTATACTATCGATGAATGTCTCGAGCGCGGATTGACGTACAGTGTACCCCTCAAGGCAAAGATGAAACTGTATTGCACGGATCCTGATCACGAGGATTTCGGAACATTCATCCAAGATGTATTCCTTGGCACGATTCCTTACATGACGAATAATGGTACATTTATTATTAACGGTGCCGAACGCGTTGTTGTCTCACAGTTGCACAGGTCGCCGGGCGTATTCTTCGGTCAAGGCGTTCATGCAAACGGTACAGTGTTGTATTCGGCGCGTATCATTCCGTTCAAGGGCTCTTGGATAGAATTTGCTACATACATCAACAATGTGATGTATGCTTATATCGACAGAAAGAAGAAGTTGCCTGTTACCACATTGCTCAGGGCAATAGGTTTTGAGACTGATAAGGATATCCTTCAGATATTTGACCTTGCTGAAGAAGTGAAGGTTAACAAGAAGAATATCAAGGAAGTACTTGGCCGCAAGTTGGCTGCAAGGGTGCTCAAGAGCTGGAACGAGGATTTTGTTGACGAAGATACGGGTGAAGTTGTTTCAATCGAGCGTAATGAGGTCATCATGGAGCGCGAGACCGAGATAACAAAGGAGAACATTGACGATATTCTTGACAGTGGTGCCTCTACTATCCTTTTGCATAAGGACGCTGACGCAGCCAGCAAGTATTCTATTATCTTCAATACCTTGCAGAAAGACCCGAGCAACTCGGAGAAGGAAGCCGTACTTTACATTTACCGCCAATTGCGTAACGCTGACCCAGCCGATGATGCTAGTGCTCGCGAAGTTATCCAGAACTTGTTCTTCTCGGACAAGCGTTATGACCTTGGTACAGTAGGACGTTACCGTATAAACAAGAAACTTGGTCTTGACACGGACATGGATGTCCGCATCCTTACAAAGGAAGACATAATTGAAATTATAAAATATCTTATCCAGCTGGTTAACTCAAATGCTACGGTTGACGATATCGACCACTTGAGCAACCGCCGCGTACGTACTGTAGGCGAGCAGCTGAGCAACCAGTTCTCGATAGGTCTGGCACGTATGAGCCGTACCATACGCGAGCGTATGAATGTACGTGACAACGAAGTGTTCACTCCGACTGACCTGATCAATGCGAAGACTATCTCGAGCGTGATCAACTCGTTCTTCGGAACAAACCCGCTGTCACAGTTCATGGACCAGACCAACCCGCTGGCAGAGGTTACACACAAGCGCCGTTTGTCAGCCCTCGGTCCTGGCGGTTTGTCTCGTGAGCGTGCAGGATTCGAGGTGCGCGACGTTCACTATACCCACTACGGACGCCTTTGCCCGATTGAAAGTCCTGAAGGTCCTAACATCGGACTTATTTCATCTCTTTGCGTTTATGCCAAGATTAATGACCTTGGTTTTATCGAGACACCTTACCGCAAGGTTAAGGACGGTGTTGTCGATTTGGATAACGACCATGTGGTATATCTTACTGCTGAGGAAGAGGAAGACCACGTAATAGGCCAGGGTAATGCTCCGCTTAATGACGACGGTACGTTTATCCGCGATGTGGTCAAGTGCCGTCAGGATGCCGACTTCCCCGTCGTTCCGCCGTCGGAAGTTGACCTTATGGACGTCTCTCCGCAGCAGATTGCATCAATCGCAGCCGGCCTGATTCCGTTCTTGGAGCACGACGACGCCCACCGTGCGTTGATGGGTAGTAACATGATGCGCCAGGCGGTACCGTTGCTTCACAACGAAGCTCCTATTGTAGGAACCGGCATCGAACGCCAGGTTTGCGTTGACTCTCGCACAATGATTACGGCCGAAGGTGACGGCGTTATTGAATATGTAGACGCAACTACCATACGAATACTTTACGACAGGACTGAGGAAGAGGAGTTCGTAAGCTTCGAACCTGCACTCAAGGAGTACAGGATACCTAAGTTCCGCCGTACCAACCAGAATATGACAATAGACCTCCGTCCGATATGCGACAAGGGACAGAGGGTAAAGAAAGGCGACATCCTTACTGAAGGATACGCTACTGAAAACGGAGAACTCGCTCTCGGACGTAACCTGTTGGTAGCTTACATACCTTGGAAGGGTTACAACTACGAGGACGCTATCGTACTTAACGAGCGCGTTGTCCGCGAAGACGTGCTTACTTCCGTTCACGTAGACGAGTATTCTCTCGACGTGCGTGAGACGAAGCGAGGCATGGAAGAGTTCACGAGCGACATCCCCAACGTCAGCGAAGAGGCGACCAAGGACCTCGACGACAACGGTATCATCCGTGTCGGCGCACGCGTTGAACCGGGCGACATCCTTATCGGTAAGATTTCACCGAAGGGAGAGAGCGACCCGTCGCCAGAGGAGAAGCTCCTCCGTGCTATCTTCGGCGACAAGGCCGGCGATGTGAAAGATTCTTCATTGAAGGCCAATCCGTCGCTTACGGGTGTCGTAATCGACAAGAAGCTGTTCTCGCGCGCAGTGAAGACACGCGCTTCAAAGCAGCAGGACAAGGTAATACTTGCCAAGATAGACGAAGAATATGCAGCCAAGATCGATGATTTGAAGGACATCCTTGTCGACAAACTCCTTACCCTTACCGAGGACAAGACTTCGATGGGCATCAAGGATTATACCGGTGCAGAAATCATTACGAAGGGCAGCAAGTTCAGCATCGCACAGCTCAAGAACCTTGAATACGACGGCATACAGTCTAATAACTGGACTGACGACGAGCATACCAACATGCTGATACAGAAGCTCATCATGAACTTCATCAAGAAGTACAAGCTCCTCGATGCAGAGCTTAAGCGCCGCAAGTTTGCGATAACTATTGGCGACGAGCTGCCTTCAGGCATTCTGCAGATGGCCAAGGTATATGTTGCCAAGAAACGTAAGATCAGCGTAGGTGACAAGCTTGCAGGTCGCCACGGTAACAAGGGTATCGTTTCCAAGATTGTGCGCCAGGAAGACATGCCGTTCTTGGCAGACGGTCGTCCTGTCGACCTTGTGCTTAACCCGCTGGGTGTGCCTTCACGTATGAACCTCGGACAGATATTCGAGGCCATCCTCGGTGCTGCCGGCAAGCGTCTTGGCGTTAAGTTTGCAACACCTATCTTCGACGGTGCCAAGCTCGACGACCTCCAGGAGTGGACCGACAAAGCCGGTCTGCCGCGCCTCTGCTCTACACGCCTTTATGATGGTGAGACCGGAGAGCCGTTCGACCAGCCAGCAACTGTAGGTATAACGTACTTCCTTAAGTTGGGTCACATGGTTGAAGACAAGATGCACGCACGTAGTATCGGTCCGTACTCTCTCATCACCCAGCAGCCGCTTGGCGGTAAGGCGCAGTTCGGTGGCCAGCGTTTCGGAGAGATGGAGGTTTGGGCACTTGAGGCATTCGGTGCAAGCCATGTGCTTCAGGAGATACTTACGATCAAGTCAGACGACGTAGTAGGCCGTTCAAAGGCTTACGAGGCTATCGTCAAGGGCGAGCCCATGCCGACACCTGGTATTCCTGAATCGCTCAACGTGCTGCTGCACGAGTTGCGCGGTCTTGGCTTGAGCATCACTCTTGACTAAAAACTGAAACTCTTTACATAACAAATACAACTAAGATATATGGCTTTCAAGAAAGATTCAAAGATAAAGAGTAATTTTACGAAGATTACCATCAGCCTTGCGTCGCCTGAGGAAATCCTCGAAAGTTCTTATGGCGAGGTGACCAAGCCTGAGACCATAAACTACCGTACTTATAAGCCTGAGCGCGACGGACTTTTCTGCGAGCGCATCTTCGGTCCTACCAAGGACTACGAGTGCGCCTGCGGCAAGTACAAGCGCATTAGATATAAAGGTATCGTCTGCGACCGTTGCGGCGTTGAAGTTACCGAAAAGAAGGTGCGCCGCGAGCGTACCGGACACATCGAGCTGGTAGTGCCGGTTGCACATATCTGGTACTTCCGCTCGCTGCCTAACAAGATTGGTTATCTGCTCGGAATACCGACCAAGAAGCTTGACTCTGTAATTTATTACGAGAAGTACATAGTCGTACAGCCGGGTGTGATGGAAGGCAGGAAGGACTCTGAAGGAGTCGAGATGAACGGTTCGCACAAGATGGACCTGCTGACCGAGGACGAGTATATCGACATAATGGACAACCTGCCCGACGGCAACGAGTATCTTGACGACAGCGACCCCAACAAGTTCATCGCCAAGATGGGTGCCGAAGCAATTTACGACCTGCTCGTCAACATCGACCTCGACTCTTTGTCGTACGAACTGCGCGACCGCGCCAACAGCGACTCTTCACAGCAGCGCAAGACTGAAGCCCTGAAGCGTCTTCAGGTCGTAGAGGCGTTCCGTACGAGCCGTAATGTCAACAGGCCCGAGTGGATGATAATGAAGATTATTCCTGTCACTCCGCCCGAACTTCGTCCTCTTGTTCCTCTGGATGGCGGACGTTTCGCCACTTCCGACCTTAACGACCTTTACCGTCGCGTCATCATCCGTAACAACCGCTTGAAGCGACTTATGGAGATCAAGGCCCCCGAGGTCATCCTTCGTAACGAGAAGCGTATGCTGCAGGAGGCTGTCGACAGCCTGTTCGACAACTCACGTAAGAGCAGTGCCGTTAAGAGTGAGTCAAACCGTCCGCTCAAGTCACTCTCCGACTCGTTGAAGGGTAAGCAGGGACGTTTCCGTCAGAACCTTCTCGGTAAGCGTGTCGACTATTCAGCACGTTCGGTTATCGTTGTAGGTCCTGAACTGAAGATGGGCGAGTGCGGTCTGCCTAAGCTGATGGCTGCCGAGCTTTACAAACCGTTCATCATACGCAAGCTCATCGAGCGCGGAATCGTCAAGACTGTAAAGAGCGCAAAGAAGATTGTAGACCGCCGCGAACCGGTTATCTGGGACATTCTCGAGAATGTAATGAAGGGTCATCCCGTACTTCTCAACCGTGCCCCGACGCTTCACCGTCTCGGTATCCAGGCATTCCAGCCCAAGCTCATCGAGGGTAAGGCTATCCAACTCCACCCGCTGGCATGTACGGCGTTCAACGCCGACTTCGACGGCGACCAGATGGCAGTCCACCTTCCGCTCAGCAACGAGGCTGTGCTCGAGGCGCAGATACTTATGCTCCAGAGCCACAACATTCTTAATCCTGCCAACGGTGCGCCTATCACCGTGCCGTCACAGGACATGGTGCTCGGACTTTACTATATCACCAAGATTCGTCCGGGAGCAAAGGGCGAAGGCCTTACATTCTACGGTCCCGAGGAGGCAATCATCGCCCACAACGAGGGCAAGTGCGACCTCCACGCCCAGGTTAAGGTTGTTGTCAAGGACGTTGACCAGGACGGCAACTATTACAACCATGTTGTAGAGACTTCAGTAGGCCGCGTAATCGTTAACGGCATCATTCCCGACGAAGTGGGCTACGTGAACAAGATTATATCTAAGAAGAGCTTGCGCGACATCATCGCCGACGTAATCAAGGCGGTAGGTTTCGCCCGTGCGTGCGAGTTCCTCGACGGTATCAAAAACCTGGGTTACCGCATGTCATACCTCGCAGGTCTTTCGTTCAACCTTGACGACATCATCATTCCTAAGGAGAAGATTGCGCTTGTTGAGAGAGGTAATGAGGAAGTGCGCCAGATTACAGATAACTATAACATGGGCTTCATCACCGATAACGAGCGTTATAACCAGGTAATCGACGCCTGGACCCACGTTAACAACGAGTTGGGTGATGTCCTGATGAAGGAGATGACCGAGGCCGACCAGGGCTTCAACGCCGTTTACATGATGCTCGACTCTGGAGCCCGTGGTTCTAAGGACCAGATACGACAGCTTGCCGGTATGCGTGGACTTATGGCCAAGCCGCAGAAGGCCGGCGCCGAGGGTGCGCAGATTATCGAGAACCCGATTCTTTCGAACTTCAAGGAGGGTATGAGCGTGCTTGAGTACTTTATCTCTACCCACGGTGCACGTAAGGGTCTTGCCGACACCGCCATGAAGACGGCCGACGCCGGTTATCTTACCCGTCGTCTTGTCGACGTATCACACGACATCATCATCACCGAGGAGGACTGCGGCACCCTGCGCGGCCTTGTATGCACGGCGCTGAAGAACGGCGACGAGATTATCTCGTCACTCTACGAGCGTATCCTCGGCCGTGTTTCGGTTCACGATATTATACATCCTAACACAGGCGAGTTAATAGTTGCTGCTGGTGAGGAAATAACCGAGCCCATCGCCAAGATTATAGAGGAAAGCCCGATTGAGAGCGTCGAGATTCGTTCGGTTCTCACTTGCGAGAGCAAGAAGGGTGTCTGCATGAAGTGTTACGGCCGCAACCTTGCGACAAGCCGCATGGTACAGAAGGGCGAGGCTGTCGGCGTCATAGCAGCACAGGCTATCGGTGAGCCGGGTACGCAGCTTACACTCCGTACGTTCCACGCCGGTGGTGTGGCAGCCAACGCTGCAGCCAACGCTTCTATCGTTGCCAAGAACGACAGCCGCATCGAGTTCGACGAGCTCCGTACAGTGCCGTTCGCCGAGGAAGGCGAGAACGGTCCCGTACAGTGTGAGATGGTTGTAAGCCGTCTGGCTGAAATCCGTTTCGTCGATCCGAACACGAACATCGTACTCTCTACGCTCAACGTGCCGTATGGTAGCTCGCTTTACTTCAAGGGCGGCTCGCTCGTCAAGAAGGGCGACATCATAGCCCGTTGGGACCCGTTCAACGCAGTCATCGTAACAGAATATGCCGGTAAGCTGAAGTTCCGCGACGTTATCGACGGAGTTACGTTCCACTCTGAGACCGACGACACGACCGGACTTACCGAGAAGATTATCACCGAGTCGAAAGACAAGAGCAAGGTGCCTACCTGCGACATTATCGACGAGAACGGCGACGTTGTAGGAACATACAACTTCCCTGTGGGCGGACACGTCGTTGTGGAAGACGGCCAGACCGTCAAGACCGGTGCCACACTTGTCAAGATACCGCGTACCGTTGGTAAGGCGGGCGACATCACCGGAGGTCTTCCCCGTGTCACCGAGCTGTTCGAGGCACGCAACCCGTCTAACCCCGCCGTTGTCAGCGAAATCGACGGTGAGGTTACCATGGGCAAGGTTAAGCGTGGTAACCGCGAAATCATCGTTACGTCGAAGACCGGCGAGCAGCGCAAGTACCTCGTATCGCTGTCTAAGCAGATCCTGGTTCAGGAGCACGACGCCGTGCGCGCCGGCACTCCTCTGTCTGACGGTGTGATTACGCCTAACGACATCCTGGCCATCAAGGGCCCGACCGCCGTTCAGGAATACATCGTCAACGAGGTGCAGGACGTTTACCGTCTGCAGGGTGTTAAGATCAACGACAAGCACTTCGAGATTATCGTGCGCCAGATGATGCGCAAGGTGCAGATCAACGATCCGGGCGACACTACGTTCCTCGAGCAGGAGATTGTAGACAAGCTCGACTTCGCAGAAGAGAACGACCGCATCTGGGGCAAGAAGGTGGTTGTTGACGCTGGCGACAGCGAAACGCTCAAGGCAGGCCAGATAATATCAGCCCGCAAGCTGCGCGACGAGAACTCAACACTGAAGCGCCGCGACCTTAGGACTGTGCAGGTGCGTGATGCCGTTCCGGCAACGTCGACACAGATACTCCAGGGTATTACGCGTGCCGCTCTCCAGACCAAGAGCTTCATGTCGGCAGCATCGTTCCAGGAGACAACCAAGGTGCTCAACGAATCGGCTATACGTGGCAAGGTAGACTATCTCGAGGGTATGAAGGAGAACGTTATCTGCGGACACCTCATCCCGGCCGGTACAGGTCTGCGCGAGTTTGACAAGCTTGTTGTCGGCTCACGCGAGGACTACGACCGCATGCAGGCCAACCGCAAGAACGTGATTGACTACAGCGAGAAGGAAACCGTAGAGGCTGAATAATCTGAATAAACATAGCATGAAACGGGCGGTGACAATCATGTCACCGCCCGTTTATTTTTGTATTCCAAAGCATGTATCCGCACCGGTGTCCGTGTGTGTCATCCATGTGTTTAGTTATGGCTTTGTAAAAGGTGGCCTTTTGTGTTGTAAAAGGATGCTTTTTACACGATAAAAGGTAACCTTTCATAATGCGAAAGGTTACCTTTTATATTTTAGCGGCATGCACGGTGTTTTTACGCATGCCTGCTTATGGTTTAGCGTTGTCTTACCACTTGCTTTGTGGCTTTTCCGCCTTTCACTATGATGTAGATGCCGTCGGGCAGGTTGTCGCTGGTCATGCGGCGTCCCTGCAGGTCGTAGATGGCTTCTGCCGGCAGACTCTCTACGGTCTCGAGGGCTATTCCTGTACCTTCGGGCAGGTGTACCGCACATTCTTCAGACAGGTATGACTGTGTGCCGTTGCTAACGCCCCTCACCCTGAAGCTGTATGCCTGGCCGCCGGTAAGTCCGCCGAATGTTATCGACATTTTGCCTCCTGTGCTTATGTTGTCATATTCTTCAACTGGTTGGCGTATCATCTTCCGGCAGTCGGCCACGACGTCGTCGATTGCAACGTAGCCGCTTTCGCGCTCGAGTGTCAGCCTTACGGCCTCGGCTCCGTCCGTGTTAATGCTCAGCGTTGTCGCCGTCTTTGGTATTTCCACGGTTTCGGTTTCCACCCATTCGTCACCTTTGAGTGTTTCAACCTTCAGCTTTGAGCCGCTGGCACTTGCGCGGCACCAGAACGTAACCTTGTCAATAAGAGTTTCGGCATAGGCTATCGCCAGGTAATCGCCGTTGCCCGATAAGCGGAGCGACGGCGATTTTTCGCCGTAATATCCGTTGACTGAATAGTATATGTCGCTGCTGGTAGTCCACATCAGCGGCATTCCATTATACTTGTCGGTAAAGTCGTAACCCTGTGCGGTGGTCTCCGTGCTGTATGTGTGGTGGTACAGGGTGACGCGGTAGTCGTCGGCATCGTCCATTTCTTCCCATGCGGCCGTAAAGCCAGTCTGGGTTATGTCGCTTGCCGTGAGCCCTTGTGGCTGTTTCTTTTCGAATACCAGTGGCAGGGTCTCCACTTCGGCTGTTACAGCTTCAGATGTGTAGTCTGAAATTCCGGCTATTATTTCAATCTTGTATCTGGTCTCGGGCACGAGATTTTCTATCGCCAGCGTGTCTACCTCGTTCAGAGTCAGTCCGTCATACCCCGAGAGGAACGTGTATTCCCCGTCTGCACCGGGCTGCATCACGCTCACTTTGTAGTATCTTGCGTCGGCCACCTTGCTCCACGAGAATGTGAAGCTGCTGTCCCTCGTCTCCGTGATCGTTATTTCGTCGGGAGCCTGCATCTTGTAAGTGGTACCGCCGAGCAGTAGCCTTATGGTATCTCCTTGTTCGTTCACGTCGGCCAGTTTTACGGCGGTTGTGCCGTTCCATGCTGTCAGTTCGGCCTCGGTCACGTTCTTTGAGCCGGGGAACGGATCGCCCGCCATTGTCACTTCAAACGCAGAGCCGTCGGCCTCCACGATGTCGACCCTCGGGTGTGTCGGGTCTGCGTTGACGTAGTTGCCGTTCCATGCGTCTTCGTCCATGTCGATGTGCCATACAAGCATGCCGTGGCCGGGCAGGGTCTTGTCCCAGCCGCGTTGTTGCCTGTTCTCCATGATGAAGTATTCGTTGTCGTTGCCTTCCACCTTCACGCGGTAAGCCATGTTGCTTTCTGCAAGCATGGGCAGCTTTGATATGGTGTCGGTCTTGCTGTCCAGCTCGGTGTACTCGAGCCAACCCAGTTCTGCACGCTCGAATGCCGAGAATAGGGGAGGGGTGTTCATGTTGTCGTTGTATGAGCCGGATGCCATAGTGTCCCATATTCCAGGGTCGGTGCCGAAGATGTTGTACGACGTGTCATAATGGTCGGCGAGGCCCAGCACGTGGCCGAACTCGTGTACGAACGTGCCTATGCCCGTGGGTATCAGGCTGCCGTCGTATTCAAACCTAAGCTCGTTGCTGCACGTGTAGCGGTCAATCTTCTTGCCGTCGAGTATAAGTTCCTGTCCGTATCCGCCTTCGAGGTAGTACGAGTGCGGCCAGATGTAGTTAGTGCCGTTGGGCGTATCGGCCTGTCCGTTGCCTGCGTAGTAGAAGTATATGTTGTCTACTACGCCGTCGCCGTCGTTGTCAAATTCGGCGAAGTCAATCTCGTCGTCGAGTGCCTTGCACGATTCTATGATGGCTTCGTAAATCTTAGCGTCCTGTCCGCCGGCGTCGCTGCCGTAGTAAGTGGCTTCTCCTGATAGTGTAACGGGGCCGACGACAACGAATTCAGGGTCGAACCGTCCGAATGACGACGCCAGGTAGAAGTCGCGTGCGCTGCCGTTGGCACCGTTGCTGTACGTGAAGCCTTCCTTGTTAAGCATGTCAGTGTAAAACTGTTTGGGGTCGTTTACCGACTCGAACTTTACGTCGCTGAACTCCCATAGCACCACGAGCGATTTCTGCTTGCCTAATGACGGGAAGTCGTTTATCCTTATCCTGTTAGGCCCTGACGGTGCCTTCATCGGTCCGCCGGCGTTCATCGCAGCCTGTTTCATGGCCTGCGTGTCCATGTTTTGCACGTATTCCAACGCCTGTGCGTCGCGCTTGCCGGCGTCGGCAGCCGCAATACCGCTGCCCCCTATCCGTCCGTCAGCCAGACTGGCGTATTCGAACGTCTTGCTTGCGGTGTTGTAATACAACGGCACTCCGTCTGCCGTCATCGTCATGTGGTGTCGCTCGTCGCCTCTCATTATTACGGTCAGAGTGCTTCCGTCGGGTTGTTTCACCAGCTTCGGTCTCGGGTCGGCCGGTATCGCCGTTGCAGTCTGCAGGCATGCTGCCGCTGCGAATAGGATTGCCAGTTTTTTCAGTTTCATTTCTTTTCAGGTTAACGGTTTGTATATTTTTCTTTTCACGAAGTCCGGGGTTTCCCGGCTGCAGGGCCAGGTTGCGTTGTCACAGCCTTTGCCTTGCAGCCACGGAACCCCGTAACTTGATTAACTAATAAATTATTTAACGCTTACCTTGCGTGTGGTGTTCTCGGTCGTCACGATGTATATGCCTGCCGGCACGTTTACCGTCATCGTCTTGCCTGCAACCTCGTCGGCTATCAGCATGCCGCTGGTCGAGTAAACCTTGACGGCCATGCCTTCGGCGCCGGTTATCGTTATGCTGCCCTTGCCGCCGGTTATGCTAACGTTGTCGGCTGTAACTGCATCTTCGATTCCGGTGGTTACCGATACGCTGTTCGACAGTGCCGATTCGCCCAGGTCGTAGACGGCGCTTACTGCGTATGTGCCGCTTGTCTGAGCCTTTGCTTCAGGTGTCAGTACCAGGCTTACGCCCTCGTTGTCGCAGTAAACGTTGTATCCTTTCAGCACTGGAGCCTTTGCCTCGGTGTACTTGATGTCGTCGATCATGATTCCGAAGTTGTCCAATACGGTGCGTATTGCCACGTACTTGGCGTCTGCTGGAAGTGTTGTCGTAAATTCTTTCCAGGTGCCAGTCGCGTTGTAAGTAACTTTGTCAACCTTGTTGGTGAACGACTCGGGACTGTTGTCTGTGCTTGATGTCAGCACCTCTATTGAGCTTCCTATGTCGTTGCTCAGCGTCATGAACGAGAAGTCCGTTCCGCCCTTCACCTCCGGTGAGATGAACCAGTCGTCGTCCGGATCGTTGTTTGGTCGTCCGTCTTCGTGCAGCTGGTAGTTGCCGAAGTGGATGAGGCACTTCTCGCCGCTGTAAGGCTGCCACATAACAGCGGTCGGTGCGCCTGCTTCTCTTGCACTCCATGTCATCCAAGCCATCTTCTGGTAGCTGTAAGGCCAGTAGTTGCCGTAGTACTGGACGAACGTCATTGATAGGTGTCCGTCGCCGTCGTATGTCGACCAGCCGTTGATGTCGTCGATCATGAACGCCGGAACGTTCTCGAAGTCGAGCGTAACTTCCCTGCCGTCCATCTCTTCCGGAGCAGTCCATGTCAAGTCGCTTTCGCCTGCCAGTGCGAGGTTAGTCGGCTCGGGCAGTTCTATCTGCGTCGGAGAGAGTGTCACTTCCTCGCTCGTGTTGTTGCTTTCGTTGTCGTCGCCGTCATACATTACCTCTGCGCTGTACCTGTATTCAGCCATTCCGGCCGTAATAGGCATTGTGAAGTCGAACCTTGCCTCTTTGCCTATTCCGAGCGCACCCTCGGCTTCTGTTTCGTATATTGTCTCGCCGTTAAGGTTGAACAGTACGGAGTAGTTGCTTGCTGTCTGTGCGCCGTAGTTGCTTACAGTTACTGTTACGGTTGCCGTGTCGCCGACTACCGGCATGTAGGGCTGCGATATTGCGGCAAGTGCAAGGTCGTTGCCTGTCGCGTCTGCTATCGTCCAGTTGTCCGAGAAGATGCGGGTACCGCCGTCTGGTACGTACGCCGTCAGGCCTACCTGCGCCTTGATTCCCTTCAGTTTAGAAAGGTCGAACACATGCTCTGTCCAGCCGCTGTTGCCTGTCAGCCTTACAGTGTCGGCCACGGCTATGTTGTTCTTGCTGCCGTCAATGGTTGCGTCGACTGTAACGTAAGCCTCTTCAGGCATTGCGTCAGAGTGGTGCAGCCACACTTTCATTATAGGAGTTTCAGCGTTTGCAAAGTCGATAATCGGAGTGAGGAATGTGCTTGAGCCGTCCTCTACGCCGGTGTTGCGCATGAGCAGCTGCAGTCCGTCGCCGTTTTGCGGCTGAATCTTCGCGTTGTAGACAGCAGGGTCTGTTGTCCATGCTTGTTCGTTCTTGCCTGCCTCGATTATCCACGGAGCGTAGTTGAGCCCGTTTGCGTTGAACGGTTCCACTATCGGCAGAGTGTAAGGTTTGCCGAGAACGATGCCTGCACGTGTGTAGTCAGACTCGCCCTGGTCGTTCTTTGCAGTCACGCCGAAGATGTACTGGTCTTGTGTTTCAGAAGCATCGAGTATGGTAACCTCTACTGAAGTTTCGCCTTTCACTTCGCCAAGCGATGTGTAAGGAGTTGAGTAGTTCGCGCCCTTGTACTTGTATATGGTGTAAGTCAGGTTCGCAGGGTCTATGTAACCGCCGTTCACACCTTCTGTGGGAGCTTCCCATGACAACACAGCCTTCGTGCGGTCGTCGCCCCATTTAACGTTTACATCTTGTAATACCGCCGGGGTGTCAGGACCGATGAACTGGCGCTTGATTACCGGCCAGCCCTCACCGTTCTCGTTCACGGCCACAACTTTGAAGTAGTTCCATCCGTGTGCTGCTGTTACCTTGATGCTTGTCTGTGTTCCGGCAGTCACGTCCGTGCTGCTGCCAAGTTCGTTGCCTTCTACATCGTACACCACAACTTTCGACAAAGTGCCTATGCTGCCGCCGTTGATGGCAGTCTGCGGCATTGTGAATGTCAGGGTCGCTCCAAGTGCGCCGTTTGCGTCTGGCGTTACGTTGAGCTGCCTTACTCGGTCGGGCGCGGCTGCATCGGCTATTTCCTTAACGCTGAGATTGTCGATGAATATACCTGCTTCCTTACTTGCACTATAATTGTGCAGGCCGAAGTAGTAGTTGCCGGTTTCAGCCGGTTTGTAGAAATATTCTTTTGTCTCCCAGTCTTCAGCCGTGTAGTTGCTCAGTTCTTCGAGCACTTCTGTCTGTGCTTCAGGGGTAATGTCGTCGCCCACGGTGGTGAAGAGGTCTCCGAAGCCTTTAAGTTCATATCTTAAAGAATATAACTTGTCTGCCGAGAATCTGAATGACGGGGTAATCAGCCAGTCGTCACCCTGTCCCCAACCAGTCGTCACGTAGTTGTAGACATAGTTCCACTGCCATGTGCGTGCCGTTCCGTCGTTGTTGATGTTAAGGATTGTCCATCCGTCTAGGCAAGCTTCGTCGTTGAAGTCGTTCTCGTAAGGCAGCGGCTGGTATTGTCCTGCGCTTACGGCATTGGTCTGTGCGCCTATGCCTGTGTTACCACGGCTTGTGGCGTAGATAGTGTAAGTGTAGGTCTGTATCTCTTCTGATTCCAGTTCGTCCACAGCCGTAGTTTCGGTAATGTTCTCGGCCACTACCTTTCCGTCAAGGTCGCGCACCACCGTGTAAGTTATGTCGGAAGCGTCGAACATGCTGCCGAAGTCGGCGTAGCGGCCTTCGGTCGGTGCCGTCCAGGTTATCGTAGCCTGCTGTCCCTCAATGCTGAGGGTGGGGCTGCCAACGGTTGCCGGCGCGTCATATCCGCAGGTAACGACCTGTCCTTGTATTATTGAACTTACTTCGCTGCATATCGGGAAAAGCTGAATCGTCACAATGTGCATTCCCGGTTTAAGTTCGGCGGTGAACTCAACCTTGTCGCCATATGCAACCTGCGAGGCCATTCCCGTCACGTTGGTGTAAACGTTATCCACGTAGACCCACGCCCTCAGTTTGTCTGAAGCGTAGGATGGCAGTTCCAGCTTGTTGCCGTCAGCGTCGGTGTCGGGCACGGTGAATGTTACCGTAGCCGTAGTACTGCCTTCAGGAATGTCAATGTTAAGGTCGGAAATGTTGTTCAGTATGTAGTTGTAATAAGACTTCGTGGCTTCCGGGCGCTTGTCGAACCAGGTGAAGCCTGTCGGTGTGTTCTCAAGCAGTTCGGTCTTTAGTTCACCGTTTTCATTCTTGACGCTTGATGAAACCTTGTAATACTGCGTGCCGTTGGTGAAGTCGTAGTGGTTTACTGTAAGATATCCCGAGTTTGCGTCGTAAATCATGGGCTGCAGTCCGTAGACATACTGTTTCGGCATCGCTGTGCGTCCCTTTATCTTTACTTCGCAGGTCAACGGGTCTATTTCGCAGATGTAAAGCGAGTCGTCGCTGTTCTGCACGCGCAGTATGCCCCCGGTGGCAGTGAAGCCTTTGGGGCTGAAGTTGCCTTTTGAGCGCGACATCTTGTAGCCGCCCAGGTAACCTATTTGCTGAACTTTCATCGTAGCCGTGTCGAGAATGTTCAAGAAGTAAGAGTCGCTCTCGCCCCACTCGTCACCGTCGCCTATAGATATGGTGTATACCACGTCGCGCTTGTCGTCATACGAGATAAGGTAAGGCATGCGGTCTTTCTCTCCAGGTGCAGATACTGTACGCTGATCCAGCTTTTCCATTGTATTGGCATCGTACACGGTGCGTGTCAGCTGCGTGTATTTGCCGGAATTGTCCATAATGGGCTGGAAACTGTATATCTTGCCCTTGGCCAGATACGAGTAGGGTGACACGCCGTTGTCGGATGATATTGTGTCGCAGGCGAATGGCTGCAGGTTGAACGCCACCATTCCGCCAGTCTGTGTCTGTCCGTCTTCGGCCAGGCCGGCAGCCGTGTTAAAACCAATGTACGTGTACATGGTATCGTCCTCCGGGCCGTATGGTGACGGCTTAGGGGCGTCAGGAGTCTGTTGCGGTTTGTTTCCTTCCTCGGCCACATATTTATTATACACGAACTTGTCGTGCGCGCCGAATATCGGCCACGGACTCGTAAAGTCTGATGCGGTTTGTCCCACGTCCGTGCTTGCCTTCTGCGGATACTCCAGTGCCGTCCGGTTGGGAGTTCCCGTCTTGTCGGGCAAGGTCAGCTTGGTCTGTGCGTACAATCCCTGTGCTGCAAGGAGTGTAGCAGTCAGCATTAATGCTGTTTTCGTAATGGTACTCATAAGCTGGTAATTTATTAGGGTTTAACAAAATCGTGCCGTAAAGTTACTGTATTATAATTTTACGTCCAAATTTATGTTATACAGCTTGTTTTATTTTCAAGAAAATGAAAATAAAATACTCTAAATAATAGGAAAATTCCTTGTTTCTTGAACTTTTATTTTACGATTTGCTGCAAATACTAAGGTTTGTTATTGAAAATAATGTTATCTTTGCAGACATGGGGAAATTGACTTTTTTACACTTTATCATATCCGTCCTGCTGTTGCTTGCCGTGCCTGTTGGCGCCTTGTCCAACGAGCAGTTGAACGGTGCCGCCCTATGGTACAAGCAGAAAGGCGACGCCTGCTACAACGCCGGACGCTATCCTGAGGCTCTCGATTATTACACACAGGGACTCGACCGGGCCAAGAGCGAGGGCGAAGACAGCATATACTACGCATGCACCGGCAACATAGGCAACATTTATGCCGTGATGGAAGACTACCGCCATGCGCTGCACTATTACCTCAAAGGCTACCAGGCGTCGGCTGACCGCGGCGACAAGGAGATGCAGTGGAGCTTCGCCACCAACATAGTGGTCGTCTACTGCCACATGGGTAAGGTTGACGACGCCCGTGTGTTCTTCAAGCAACAGATGAACATAGGCAGCGCCGACGTCACCCGCAACAAGTACCATTCACTGTCAAACCAGGCGCAGATAGCCATTGCCGACGGCGATTACAAGATGGGCGAGTATTATATAAAGGAGGCGATAGACTACGCCACGGCGAAGGGGCTGCCGGTGCAATACAAGGTGTCGCCGTACATGAGCCTGGCCGACATGAAGCTTGGCCATGGCGACATACGCGCCGCTTTCGACATTTACAGGCAATGTGCAGACAGCCTTATGGGCCGCAGGGACCTGCCCATGCTTGTCGGCATATACAAGAAGATGTACCAGGCCTCGATGGCCATGGGCGACACGGCAGGGGCAGACATGTACAGGCACAAGTACCTCTCGCTGTCAGACTCCGTCTTTAACACCTCGCAGTTCAACATCGCCGCAGGCAAGCTGTTCGAATACGAAAACTCAGAGACGCAGAAGCGTGTCGACAACCTCGTGTACCGCAACCGCGCCCAGCTAATCGTCATAGCTGTTTTCTTTGTACTGGTGGCCGCGCTCGCCCTGCTTTACGTCACGTTGAGACGGAAGAACCGCATGCTGCTCGACGCGCGGCAGACGCTTATGCGCAAGAACGAGGAACTTACGGCTGGCGACCGCCGGCAGAAGAAGCTGCTCGAGCAGTACGTGGCCGCCCTTAACGACCTTCGGAGCAAGCCCGGCAAACAGGCCGAAGACCTGCCGGCGCCCGACGTGACGCAGCAGGCTGACGACAACCTGAAGAAACAACAGGGCATAAGCCTGGGCGAGGAGCAGCGCAACAGGTTGCTCAACAGCATTACCTCCGTGCTCGAGAACGTGGAAGTGATAGCACGTTCAGACTTCAACCTCAACATGCTTGCCGACATGGTGGGCACCAATACGAAATACGTGTCGTGGGTTATCAACGACACTTACGGCAAAAACTTCAAGACGCTGCTCAACGAGTACCGCATACGCGAGGCGTGCCGGCGCATGGCCGACCGCGAGCATTACGCCAACGTAACCATACAGACCATATACGAAGAGTTGGGATACAGCTCGGCGGCAGGCTTCATCAACGCCTTCCGCAACGTCAACGGCATGACGCCTTCGGCATACCTCAAGCTCGTTTCGGGACGCTAAGATGCATGCCTGTATAAGCGTCTGTGTTTAAGGCTTTTACAAAAGGCCGCCTTTTGCAATGCGAAAGGCGGCCTTTTGGCTCCTAATACGTGGCCTTTTGTCTTGCAATATGCCACCTCTTGCAAAACCGTTTTTCATGCCAGGCTGCAGGCATGTCCGGTTACAGTGTCCTGGAGGATGGTCGGACGATGCCTGGCACCCGTGCCATGCAAGCGGTTTTAACCTTTGTTTGCTTTTTTAGGGCGGTAATTTTTATTAAATTTGCAGGCATACAATAGCGTAAATCTTAAAGCATGGAGAATATAGGCCGATACTTGTTGGATTTCTTGAAATATACGGCAGGCGTGTCAAGCGGGGTTATCGAGTGGGTGTATCCGCTGACGGCCGTTTTCGCGATATGGCTGTTCGCCTATCTTTGCACTGCGGCGTTCCGCTTCATCGTGATGCCCGCCGTACAGAAGGTGACCGAGAAGACGAAGGCGCAGTGGGACGACTACCTGTTCAACCGCAAGGTGATGAAGGCCTTCCGCCGCATGATACCGCCTGTTATATGGTACGCCGCCCTCCCGGTGGTGATGTCGGGCTGGCCTATCTTGCTGGTGCTGCTTATGAAGGTGTGCAACATTTACCTGGTTGTGGCTGCGCTGTTGTTCGTTAGCGCGTTCCTGCGTTCGCTGTATGAAATATCCGAAGGGCACAGCAAGCTGCGCAACCGCCCGCTGAAGGGTGTCTACCAGATGTTCAACCTGCTGGCCTTCGTGTTGGGCTGCATTCTCGTTATAAGCATACTTGTCGACAAGAGCGCTACTGCCGTGCTGGCGGGCTTGGGAGCTTCGGCGGCCGTGCTGATGCTTATTTTCAAGGACTCCATCCTCGGCCTTGTGGCAGGCGTGCAGCTGTCGGCCAACGACATGCTGCGTCCCGGCGACTGGATAACGGCCGACAAGTACGGGGCCAACGGCTATGTGCGCGAAGTGTCGCTGACTACGGTAAAGGTGCAGAACTTCGACAAGACCATAACCACCATACCGCCATACGCCTTGGTGAGCGACGCTTTCCAGAACTGGCGCGGAATGCGCGACGCCGGCGGCAGGAGGATGAAGATGTCGTTGTGCATTGACGTCGATTCCGTAAGGTTTTGCAGCAAGGACGAACTCGACGCTTTCGTAAGCAAGGGCTATGTGCCTGAGGAACGGTACGCCGACGCCGGCTTCCCCGTCGCCAACACGCAGGTGTTCCGCGAATACATGTACGGCTACCTGCAAAACCATCCCGACGTGAACACCGACCTGACGATAATAGTGCGCCAGCTGCAACCTACGCCCGAAGGACTGCCCATTGAGCTGTACTGCTTCTCAACATTCACCGATTGGTTGCCGTTCGAGAAGTTCCAGAGTTCAGTGCTCGACTATACCATCGTTATGGCGCGCGAGTTCGGTTTGCGTTTGTACCAGCGCCCGTCCGGCAGGGACTTCAAGAGTTGACGGCTCCTGCGTAGCGTCCCCTGTTCAGCGGTGCCGGTACCGTTTTTCTTGTTTTTTATGAAAGTTATGCCATTATTTAAGGGTACAGATGTCGGCAGCCTGCGTTATCATGTCGGATAAACAGCGACGGCCGCCAGATCCGGCGGCGTTACCTTGGCATAACGTCGGCACGCAAATACGTCCGGTTTGCTTTTTTGTCCGCATGCGCGTAAGTCCGTTACGGGCGCACGTGCGTTCTCAATCGTGTTTTAATTTTAAATCTTAAGGATAAACTATGCTAGTAAATACTAAAGCAAGAGTAGGCGTTTTCTCTATCGCCTTGGGTGCATACCTGCCCCAGTTCCCCTCGTTGGTACCAGAGTTCGAAGCCCAGTATGAGGCTTTCAAGAAGATGATTCCCGACACGGTCGAGATTATCGACGGCGGTTTGGTTACAACCAAGGAGCAGTCTCAGGCGGCAGGCGACAAGTTCCGCGCTGCCGATGTTGACATCGTTATGATGCAGCTCCTTACTTACGCCACCTCTTATAATATGCTTCCGGCAGTCAAAGACCTCGACGTGCCCGTGGTACTCGTTAACATACAGAAGCTGAAGGCGCTCGACTACGACCATACCGACATAGCATCGTGGTTGGGCGAAGGCTACGCCTGCGGTGCAGTAGGCGAGATGGTGGCCGACCTTGAGCGTTACGGCAAGCGCCACGCCGTAATCACGGGCGTGGTTGAAGGCGGCGACCCCGAGGTGCAGGCCGAGATTGACGACTGGTGCCGCGCAGCACAGGTGAGAAGGCGTTTCCGCGACACTAACATCGCACAGATAGGCCGTCCCTATCCCGGCATGATGGACCTCTACATCGACGAGTCAAACCTCTACCGCCGCATGAGCCTCTACACCAAGCAGTTCGATTGGGAGAAGATGTGGGCCATAGCCGACAACGTAACCGACGAGGAGGCCATACGTGCCAAGGCACAGGACATACTCGACACCTTCGACATCGAAGGCGGCGGCAGCATAGAGGAAGTTTGGGAAATGGCAAAATACGTTGTAGCCTTCGAGCAGTGGGTTAAGGACGAAAAGCTCGGCCTCATTGCCTCTCACTACGACGGCTTCGCACAAGGCAAGGCCGGCGTGCTCGACAGCATGCTGATACCTGCGTTCTCCATGCTTATCAAGCAGGGCACGGCTTGTGCGGTCGAGGGCGACATGAAGGTTGCCATGGCGATGAGCATAATGAAGACCATTTCGGGCACAGGACAGTTGGCCGAGATGTATTCGATCGACTTCAACGACGACATCGCCATCATCGGCCACAGTGGTTCGGGCGACGCCGACATCTCCGACAAGAAGCCGACGATGAAGATAGTCAAGGTGTTCCACGGCAAGACCGGTGGCGGCTACCTGACACAGTTCTACCCCTACCTCGGCCCTGTTACTTATCTCGCGATAACCCAGGACGGCGAGGGACACTTCAAGTTCGTTGTGGCTGAAGGCGTCAACGAGGACGGCAAGATACTGTCGTTCGGCGACACAAACATGCGCACACGCTTCACCTGCGGTGCAAGGGACTTCGTTACACGCTGGAGCGAATGCGGACCGACCCACCACTTCGCCGCCGCTACCGGCCGCCACATCGACACGATACTGAAAGTCGCCAAGATATTCAATGTGCCGGTTGACATCGTGACACGATAATGTGAAAGCTTTTTGTTGCACGCTATATAGGGCGGGACTGTATCAGGCAGTCCCGCCTTTTCATTTTTTTAAAGACTTAAGATGACGTCAATTACATATTTTGTGCTAACTTTGCATCAAGGCGAAATAATAAGGAGGAAACAAAGAATGAAAGTATTATTGATTAATGGAAGCCCGCGTGGCAAGGGCAACACTTACATCGCATTGTCTGAAGTGGCAAAGGCCCTTGAGGAAAACGGGGTAGAGGCTGAAATAGTATCGATTGGAGCCAAGGCAGTGCAGGGTTGCATAGCATGCAACAAGTGTGCAGAACTAGGCCGGTGCGTGTTTAACGACACGCTATATAATACTGTAAGGGAGAAACTCGAGACTATTGACGGCATCGTAATCGGTTCGCCCGTATATTACGCTGGCCCCAACGGTTCGCTCTGCGCCTTCCTTGACAGGTTGTTCTATTCTGCTTCGTCGCTGTTGCGTTACAAGCCGGCTGCAGCCGTTGCGGTATGCCGGCGCGGAGGCGCGAGCGCCACGTTCGACCGCCTGAACAAGTATTTCACCATAAATAACATGCCCGTAGTGGCGTCACAATACTGGAACAGCGTGCACGGGCGCATGCCGGGCGAGGCGTCACAGGATGCCGAAGGACTCCAGACAATGCGCACCCTGGGGCGCAACATGGCATGGATGCTGAAGAGCCTGAAAAACTCAGGTTTGTCCGCACCTGAACGTGAGCCTGGCATAATGACAAGTTTCATACGTTGATTCTTGTTCCTTAATATTTGTAAGACACCCCATTATTAAGTAACCAAAAACATCATGTACCATGAAATACAAGTTATTAGTTCTCGATGTAGACGGAACGTTGCTCAACAATGAAAATGAAATAAGCAAACGCACGTTGTCAACCCTTATCAAGGCCCAGCATACTGGCGTGCGCATAGTACTCGCTTCGGGAAGGCCTACTTCCGGGATTTTGCCTTTCGCAAAGGCGTTGGAGCTTGACCATTTCGGAGGTTTCATCCTTTCTTACAACGGAAGCAAGGTCATTAAAGCCGATAGCGGCGAAGTGTTGTTCGAACGGCGCATCAATCCTGAGCAGATACCTTATCTGGAAAAGAAGGCGCGTAAGAACGATTTCTCGATCTTTACTTACCACGACGACTACCTGCTGACAAATAATGCCGACAATATCCATGTGCGCAGGGAAGCTTGGCTGAACCATTTGAGGATTATGGAAGAGCCTGAATTCTCAATAGCCATCGACTTCGCGCCGTGCAAGTGCGTGCTGGTCAGCGACGACGAGGAAGCCCTGCGCGGTCTTGAGAGCCACTGGAAGCGCCGCCTTGCCGGCGTGCTCGACGTGTTCCCGTCGGAGCCTTACTTCCTCGAAGTGGTGCCGTTCGGCATCGACAAGGCCAACACCCTAGGCGTGCTTATGGAGCAGTTGGGTGTTACGCGCGACGAGGTGATAGCCATCGGCGACGGTGTTGCCGATGTGACAATGTTGCAGCAGGCTGGAGTAGGCGTGGCCATGGGGCATGCCCAGGACTCTGTGAAAATCTGTGCTGACTATGTGACGGCCTCTAACGAGGAAGACGGAGTGGCGCAAGCTGTCGAGAAACTTATCCTTTCTGAAGTGCGTGCTTCCGAGATACCGCTCGAATTCCTTAATGCCCAGACCAAGCATGCACTGATGGGCAACCTCGGCATACAGTACACTTACGCCTCGCCCGAACGCGTCGAGGCGACGATGCCTGTCGACGAGCGTACACGCCAGCCTTTCGGCATACTGCACGGCGGCGCCACACTGGCCCTTGCCGAAACCGTGGCAGGCCTCGGCTCGATGGTTGCCTGTCAGCCGGACGAGATTGTCGTGGGCATGCAGGTCAGCGGTAACCATGTGTCTTCGGCACACGAAGGTGACACCGTGCGTGCCGTCGGCACCATCGTACACAAGGGACGCTCATCCCACGTGTGGAATGTTGACGTGTTCACATCCACCAACAAGCTCGTGTCAAGCGTGCGTGTGGTTAACAGCATTCTTAAAAAGAGGTGAGCATTTGTTGCTTAAATATGCCTTTTTATGCGTTTTCTTGCGAAAAAATAGTATTTTTGCACATCAAAAAGACAAACGTATAAGAAAGGAAAATATTGATGGGAAAGATAATACTCACCGGCGACCGCCCCACGGGGCGTCTGCATCTGGGACACTACGTAGGTTCGCTGCGCCGCAGGGTCGAACTTCAGAACGAGGACGACTTTGACCGAATGTTCGTCTTCATTGCCGATGTGCAGGCACTGACCGACAACGCCGATAATCCCGAAAAGGTAAGGCAGAACATCATAGAGGTGGCTCTCGACTACCTGTCGGCGGGACTTGATCCTGAAAAAGTTACCCTGTTCGTACAGTCAATGATACCCGAACTGGCAGAATTGACCGTATATTTCATGAACCTTGTAACTGTTTCGCGCCTTCAGCGTAACCCGACCGTGAAGACGGAGATACAGATGCGCAACTTCGAGACAAGCATTCCTGTGGGCTTCTTCACGTATCCTATAAGCCAGGCTGCCGACATTACGGCTTTCAAGGCTACCACAGTGCCGGCCGGCGAGGACCAGGAGCCCATGCTCGAGCAGACGCGCGAGATAGTAAAACGCTTCAACAACATTTACGGTGAAGTGCTCGTTGAGCCTAAGATAATGCTGCCTACCAACTCTGTGTGCTGCCGACTGCCGGGAACCGACGGCAAGGCGAAGATGAGCAAGAGCCTCGGCAACTGCATATACCTGTCTGACGAGCAGAAGGAAATGCAGCAGAAGGTGAAGAGCATGTACACCGACCCGGGCCATCTGCGCGTTGAAGACCCAGGAAAGGTTGAAGGCAACACCGTGTTTACCTATCTCGACGCTTTCAGCACAGAGGACGATTTCGCCGAGTTCTGGCCTGAATACAAGAATCTCGAAGAACTGAAAGACCACTACCGCCGCGGCGGACTGGGCGACATGAAGTGCAAGAAGTTCCTCATCAAGGTGCTCGACCGCCAGTTGGAGCCTATCCGTCAGCGCCGTCATGAGTTCGAACAGGACATCCCCGAGGTGTATAATATCCTGAAAAAAGGCTCTGATGCCGCGCGCGAAGTTGCCGCGCAGACGCTGCACGAGATTCGTGAGGCAATGAAGATTAACTACTTCGACGACCTTGAACTGATAAAGGAACAGGCCATGAAATACCAGGGCAAATAATAAAGGGAAACATAACTATTTCTAAAATGCGGTCTTTTGCAATGCAAAAGACCGCATTTTGTGTTATAAAAGGTAACCTTTCTGGGGCTGATATGCCGCCTTTTGCAAGACGGTCTGGCGCCGTAAGCTAACACATTGTTATTCAGTCGGTTATGAGAATGTTGCCTTTTGCCGTGCGGAAAGGTGCAAAGGCATGCATAAAAGAAATGTGTCAAGGCAGGCCACAGAGGCGTAAACCGCCTCAGGGTGTCTTGACACACGCTTTTATATACTAAAACCAACTACACGGATAAATACCGTCAATGTACCAATACTTTCCTTGTCGTGCCGTCGCTCATCCTGATTATGTTGATTCCGCTTGCCGGGCGCAGCAGCTTCTGGCCGCTTATGTCGTAGCGTGCGGTCTCTGTTGCCTCGTCGGCATGAGCACCGTTAATGCCGGTTGCCGTGGTTTCCTCGATTATGAAGTCCTTCCACACGTCAGCTTCAGAGTAGGCGCCTTTTGTCCCTTCTGGCACGTAGAGCTTGCAGCCCTCGGGTATGTTGCTCTCCCATGAAGCGAATGCCGTAGCGTCGCAGGCCGGCGGCGTGGCGGCGTTGATGTTAATCTCGGTCAGCATGTTGTATGCGAATGCGGCGTAGCCTATCGACTCGAGCGTTGACGGCAGGTTGAGTTTCATAAGGCTTTCGCAGTTGATGAACGCCATCTCGTCAATGTCCGTGGTACCTTCGTTAATCGTCAGTTCCTCAAGATATACCAGGTAAGCGAACGCGTTGCCGGGTATTGTCTTGATAGAGCCGGGCAGCGACAGTGTTACTATGCCGTCGCAACCGTCGAAACTGCTTTCACCAAGCGTGGTGAGTGTTTCGGGCAGGACGAGTTCCTCTAACGAGTAGCAGCCGTAGAAGGCGTTGGCGCCGATGCTTTCAAGCCCTTCGGGGAATGTTATGCCTGTAAGCGCCATGCAGTTCTGGAATGCGTTCTCGCCGATGGTCTTTACCCCGGCAGGTATGTTTACGCTCTCGAGCGCCATGCACATGTTGAACAGCGAGCCGCTGATTGAGGTGAGTCCCTCGGGCAATACGGCTTCCCTCAGTTTGCCGCAGTTTGAGAAACAGCCTTCAAGCGTGGTTACAGAGTTCGGGATGTTTACCGTTTCAAGCTTGTCGCAGTAAGAGAATGCCGAACCTTTTATGGTCTCAAGGCCGTCGTTCAGTGCTATGGTTGCGAGCGAGCCGCACATGAAGAATGCCGATTCGCCGATCTCCTTGAGCGTAGAAGGGCACGTGAGGCTTGTCAGCGAAGAACTGCTGAAAGCGTCAGAGCCTATCCGTGTAAGCCCTTCGGGCAGGCTGATTTCCTGCAAGGCTGTGCCTGAGAAGGTCTTTGCGGGTATCTCGGTGCATCCTTCAGGCAGGGTTACCGATGCCAGCTTGCCGCAGTTCCTGAACATGCCTTCGGCCGGTTGTGTTCCGTCGGGGAAGGTGAACGCCGTAATTGACGTTTCCGAGAAGGCATAGCTGCCTATCCGTTTGACGGCTGAAGGCAGTGTTATCTCCGCCAAAGCCTCGCAGCGCATGAACGCGCTGTCGCCTACGACGGTTGCCGTGGCGGGCAGTTTGACGTCCGTCAGTTTGTCGCAGTCGAAGAAAAGGCATTTGCCCACCTCGCCGTCTGCCGTATAGTAATCGGTGTTAGTTACGAAGTCGGTGTAGTAAGCCTCGCCTCCTGCCACTATGTCGGCCTCGCTAAGGTCGAGCGTTGCCAGCTTGCCGTCAGTCGGCACGTTGTCCAGGTTTATGCCGGCCATGTCGCGCAGCAGCACGAAGTCAGTTCCGTTAAGCTGTCCTGTCACTTTAAGTGACGTTATCTGGTATTTCATGTCGTCGCCTATCTGTTCCGATAGGGTGCCTGCCTTTTCTACGTTGACAGTTGTCTGTGCTTGTGCGAAGGTGGTAGTGAGCAGGCATGCTGCAAGTAGTAGATTCATTTTCATACTCGTAAGGTTTATAGGTTTTTATATATTTGTTTAACGTCCGTCGGCAATCTTCTTTACTGTAACGCTGCCGTCGGTGTGCGTTGTCCTTATTATGTTCACGCCTTTCACGGTCCCTGACGTCTTGATGCCGCCGGCGGTGAAGGTCTCGCTCTTTACTGTTCCTGTTCCGGCAGCCGGGTTGTTGATGCCTGTGCCTGTGGCGTATTCTACCTTCTGCATGAACAGCGACATCGAGCCGTAGCGGTCTTCGTCCCAACTCGTTATGAAGTATTTGCCGTCAATCATGGCCGACGATTTCAGGTTTTGCTTCATTGTCAGCGTTTCGGTGAACTTTGTAGCGTCGCCTGCCTTGTTGCCGTCAGCGTCGTAGACCTCCATGAACGAGTCTACAATCTGTGCGGGCTTGTCGCATTTCTGGTAGAATAGTGCGGCGTGGCCGTTGCCTGCGTCCTGCACGCTGTAAAACGAATACATGTATCCTGTCTGCATGGCTGCCACCGCGGTAGCCTCGGCTGCTGTACCGTCGGTGCTTACGCGTCTCAGGTAAAGCCCCTGGTTGTTTGTGTCGTTCCTGTCAAACTGCTGGTAAGCGCAGATGTAGCAGTCGCTGTCGGTTACGTATGCCACCGCAGGTTGTGCCCCGCCATACTCCGCGTCGTTAAGCGTCACTCCGCCGGGCATGCCTGCGAATGCCGCCGTGCCGTCGGCCGTTATGCGTGTGAACACGCTGTTGTGTTCAGAGTTCATGCAAGTTACGATGGCTCCGCCGCCAGCACATGGCGTAACCCTCATTACTTCCCACGGTTTCGACGAGGCAAAGCCGCCTGAATACACAGTAGCGTCTTCCTGGGCGAGTGCGTTGCCGTCGCCGTCGGTCACGTGCGCCTTGAGCGTATTGCCGCCGGCAATGTAGAGCATGATGATGTTTCCGCCGTCACCTTTGGCAAGATAGGGGTAGGGATACGTGCCGGGTTCACCCCTTGTCCTTAACACGGTCTTGTTCCATACCTGTTTGCCGTCGGCTCCGAGCCTTTCCATGGCGATACAGTCCATGCCCGTAGCATCGTCGCGGTATACATAGGCGCAGGCGCAGCCGCCGTCGTCAAGCCCGCACAGCGAGAGTCCGAGCTGTGTGGCGTAGCCTTTTCCGGCGTTGAGCGTGGTGCCCTCCCACAGCTGTTCGCCTTCAGGCGAGTACTTGTATATGGTGTACGAGTTGAGGCTCTGTTCGGGCGCAGTCCTGAAGTCCTGCACGCCTACGAATACATTACCCTTATTGTCGAGTGCCAGGTGCTGGTTGTACGGCGACCACACCTTGTTGGCTTCGTGCGAAACACTATGCCCGCCGCGTTCCATTACCTTGTTGCCTTGTTTGTCGAGTATCTGCAACCTCATGTCGAGCGTGCCGTTGGACTGGATGATGAAGAAGGCGTAAGTGATGCCGTCGTCGTTTGTCACAACTTCGTTTTCGTCATAGTTCAGTCCGACCGGCGTCACTTGCGTGTTCTTGCTGTAATCCGTAGTCCACTGGGCGCTGGCGGCCGCAGGTAGGAACAGCAAGGCGGCAGATAATAGTTTGAGCCATTTTTTCATGATAACCTCCTTTTTACTAATGTTAAAATTGATTCATGCTCCCGTTGAAAGCCGTTGCCCGGAGACGCGTCAGGGGCATGCCGTAACGGATTGTTGCATGCAGCAAAGTTGGCGATTATTTTTTATTTTTGCAAATATTGCAGCCGCCGAATGTTTGATATTTTATGAATTAGCAAAAGTTTTTGATTAAAAAAGGGCATTAATGCATGAATATTGATTGTAATTTATAATTTTGTAAACCGTAAACTTACAACATCATGAAGAATGTAATATCCTTGTTTTTTGCCTTTGTGCTGTCATTGTTGCCCTGCTTCAGCAGTCCCGTTTACGGCGGCAGCCGTGCCGGGTCGGTGGTTGATGTGGCGAGAAAGGACTTTTATGACGGGCGCTACCTTAACGCATTGGAGGGCTTCATAACCGGACTCGAGATGGCCGGGGCGGACAAGGACAGCCTGTCGATGATGGCCTGCATGGGTTATATAGGGAACATTTACAACAGCTTCAACGACAACAGCAGCAGTCTTTCATATTCGCTTGCCGGTTACGACATTGCCTGCAAGTGCGGCAACGCCGACATGCAGGGGCGTTTCCTATCCAACATCGTAGGCACGTATTGCAGGCTCGGCAACGTGGCCAAGGCCGAAGAGTATTACGCGCTCGAGCGGAAGGTGAAGATGAAGGACAGCGTAAACCAGGACTATTACCTCTTATATAACCGCGCGCGCATATTGCAGGCGCGCAACGAACTTGACTCTGCCCTTGACTTTCATTACAGGACGTTGCGCTTCGTTGAACGAAACGCGATGGGCGACGCCTACCGGCTGGTGCAGATAAGCGAGATTGGCAACGTGCTCGTAAAGCTCGACAAGTATGATGAGGCACTGGAATACGGCAGGCTGTGCATGGAGCTGTCGGCAAAACTGGGCGACGACGAGCTTATGATAAACGCGCTCTACATAATGTCCGATGCGTGGGGAGGACTTGGGCGGACAGAAGAGACGAAGGCTTACCGTGCGAAAGCCTTGTCGTTGTCTGACTCGGTGTTCAACGCCAAGCGGTTTTACATCGTGCGCAACCGTCTCGACGTCTACAAGGACAGCCTTAACGGCGAGCGCATAACATGGCTAAGCGGAGTGATAACAAAGCAGTCTGACGCCCTTGTGGTCCTTGCGCTGTTGCTGTTTCTGGCAGTCGTGGCATCCGTCACGGTATGGTATGCTTACCACAGGCTGCGCCGGGCGCAACGCCTGCTTGTGCAGCGCGACATCGAGGACGACAAGTGCGGGGTGGTGTCGACACCGCGCCCGCATATACATCCGGGCGTTCCGCCACGGATAGACATTGAAGACGAGCAGGAGGAGGACGATAATGCCGATGCACCTCTGATGCTCGACAGCGCACAGGCAGCGCTGTTGCTGGAGAAGATTGGTAACATCTTCAGTGACATCGAGATAATTACCGACCCCGATTTCAGCCTGGCTGTGCTTGCCAGGAGCGTCGAGTCGAACACCAGGTACGTGTCGTGGGTGATAAACAGCAGCTACGGCAAGAACTTCAAGACACTGCTTAACGAGTTCCGTGTGCGCGAAGCGTGCCGCCGACTGCGCGACAAGGAGCATTACGGCAACATCACCATACAGGGCATTTACGAGGGTCTGGGCTACCGCAACGCGTCAAGTTTCAACCGCGCCTTCCGCCAGGTGATGGGCATGCCGCCGTCGGTCTACCAGAAGCTGGCATCCGACTGACGGTTTATGTAAAATGTTCATTTTGTACTATGGCGGCAAAAGCCGCGTTTCCGGTTAAGGCTCCGGGAGCGCGGCTTTTGCATATGAAGTAGCCTCCGGCCGTGATTCATACAAAAATACGATGCAAAATTAACTGCCTGACATCCAGTCTTTTACATTAGGTCTCCGCCTGCGGAAGTATCGTAACAGGCCGTTTTTAAGCGGAAACCGCCTGCTTTGTGTCGGCAAACAAGCTGTTTTTATAGTGCAAAAGGTCGTCTTTTACCGTGTAAATAGCCGTCTTTTGCATCATCAAAGGCAGTCTTTTGCATTGTAAGAGTTTACTTGATGGCTGCAAACGGGCGGAAACGTCACTGTTTGGCAACATTCTTTTTCTATTTCACAAAAATCATTTGTCAAAAGTTTTTACTTCCTCCCGGCGTGGAAATGTTCATTTTGTAATATTCTACCGCTTAACCGTTTTTTTCTGGCTTGATGGCTTTGTTTGGCAGTAAAAAATCCTTATATTTGTGACTTGTATAAGAAAAGCGCATAAATAATCAGTCATAGTACGACGGGGAAGATGAAAAATCGCAGCCTTCGTTGCATTTGTTATTATTGCGCTTGTTTATGATATGTTTTAATACGATTATGAAAACAAAAGGGAAAGTTGTGGCATTTAAATAGATAAAATGGTAAAGCGAATAGTTACAAAAATCGGTTATGTGTTTTGTATTGAGATAGACGGTCAATACAAATGTTATTTTCAGTATGTTGCCAACGACCTGACGCAGCTGAACAGTTCGGTAATCCGCGTGTTCAAGACACATTATCCAATGGACTATGTTCCCGACATAGAGGCAATAGTCAATGACGAAGTTTATTTTTACGCCCATACGATACTCAGAGTGGGCATAGACGCCGGGGCATGGTATAAGGTAGGTAAAAGCAAGAACATAGGCGAACCTGATAAAATCATGTTCAAGCTTTTCAGTGAGGGCGATTATAGCCGAATGACGAAATCATACAGGTGGTATGTATGGCAGCTGAACAAGGAGCATGTGTTCATAGGCGAGCAGACAGATGCCATCCGTGGCTACGACCTTGGTTGGGTGGTTCCGTATATAGATATTGTAAGTAAGATAAAAACCGGCAAGTTCGCCATCCGGGTATTGGAGTGAGCGGTGAAAATGGCTATGATCCCGGTTGTGGATTTGTTGAATTTACAACCGGGATTAAGTTTAATAGAGAGTTGTATGGCAAAGCGAATAGTAACAAAAATCGGTTATGTGTTTTGTGTTGAGATAGAGGGTCAATACAAATGCTATTTTCAGTATGTTGCCAACGACTTGACACAGCTGAATAGTTCGGTAATCCGCGTGTCCAAGACGCGTTACCCAATCGACTATGTTCCCGACATAGAGGCAATAGTCAATGACGAGGTTTATTTTTATGCCCATACGATACTCCGTGTGGGCATAGACGCCGGCGCATGGTATAAGGTAGGTAAAAGCAAGAATATAGGCGAACCTGATAAAATCATGTTCAAGCTTTTCAGTGAGGGCGATTATAGTCAAATGACGAAATCATACAGGTGGTATGTATGGCAGCTGAACAAGGAGCATGTATTCATAGGCGAGCAGACTGATGCCATCCGTGGTTACGACCTTGGTTGGGTGTACCCATATATGGAAATTGTTAATAAGGTTAAGACAGGTAAGTTCATCAGTCGTGAAATGGAGTGAATTGTGCTGCTTGACAGGAGAGGGGTGGATTCGTTAGGGTTGATGATAGACCTGAGATGACATTTTGTTTAAAGATTTGTCATAATCTTTCTTTTTTCGGATAAAAAGGATTATCTTTGCATTGTTGAGCGTTGCAAAGCGGCCGTTGTGGCAAGCCGGGCGCATCGAGCGCGGATAGATAAAGGATATACCTAATTAAATATATATTAAAGAGAAATGGAAAATAACAATAACAACAAGCCGGGACAGTTGCAGATAGAACTGCCCCAGGATGTGGCTCAGGGCGAATACGCCAACTTTGCCATCATAACACACTCAAGTTCAGACTTTGTACTCGACTTTGCACGCATACTTCCTGGTGTGCCCAAGGCTATGGTTAAATCGCGCGTGGTGCTTGCACCCGAGCACGCAAAGCGCCTGTTGATGGCGTTGAAGGACAATATAGTAAGGTACGAGAACGCTTTCGGTCCGATTAAGCTGCCGCAGCAGGAAAAGGGCACGATAGCTCCTTTCAATATAAACAAGGGTGAGGCGTAATGCCGAATTTTACATCATAATGAGTCCATTAAGGTGCCAGCGCCTTAATGGGCTTTGTCTTTTTTATCCGGCCCATGCATCCTTCTTTGCCATAATCACCGTGGCAGGTTGAGGTGTGTAGTCAGGTGTCGCTGCCGGTTGTGCCGGCGCCGCCTGTTATTGGTTATGATGCAGGCTCTGCTTGCATGCGCGCACATGCAGAAAAGTGAAGGATGCGGCTTGTTGTGCCGGTCGGTTACCGTAGCAAGTCTGCCTTCGTCTTTACCATGTGAGAATAAAAACACGTTAATTGTATATTACAATAACATTTTGGGAACAACAATGTCCGGGTTGTTTAGGGATGATTTAAGTTAAAATATTAAAACGAATATTATATTATTTAAATAAAGTGGTAATGTCCGTGATTTGAAATTCTTATAATTAGGTGATTTAAATAATTATTCGTACCTTTGCAGCCCAAAATGGTCTGTGTTTCAGATTGTTGCTTAAAGATAGAAAATAACAAAACAATATATAACTAAAAATTAACAACAATGCCTACAATTCAACAATTGGTAAGAAAAGGTAGAAAGGCGCTTGTTGACAAGAGCAAATCGCCGGCTTTGGACTCATGTCCGCAGCGTCGTGGCGTATGTGTTCGTGTGTACACAACAACCCCGAAGAAACCTAATTCGGCAATGCGTAAAGTTGCCCGTGTTCGTTTGACAAACCAGAAGGAAGTTAACTCTTACATACCGGGAGAGGGACACAACCTTCAGGAGCACTCTATCGTACTGGTACGTGGCGGTCGTGTGAAGGACCTTCCCGGTGTACGTTACCACATCGTTCGCGGTACTCTTGACACCGCAGGCGTAGCTAACCGCACACAGCGCCGTTCAAAGTACGGAGCTAAGCGCCCGAAAGCCAAGAAGTAAATAAGTCTTTAAAGTAAAAGGACAACAGACATTTTATTTAAACGTTTTGCTGGAGATTTGTTATAAAGGTTGAGTAAGCAGTCCCGGAGGGGACGCTGAAGACAAGTGAACAGCCCCATGCAGAATTAATTTCAAAAGAAATGAGAAAAGCAAAACCAAAGAAGCGTGTGATCCTTCCGGATCCGGTTTACAACGACCAAAAGGTCTCAAAGTTCGTAAATCATCTGATGTATGACGGAAAGAAGAATACATCTTATGAGATTTTCTACAAAGCATTGGATACCGTAAAGGAGAAGATGAGCAATGAGGAGAAGTCTGCCCTTGAAATATGGAAGACAGCCCTTGACAACATCACTCCGCAGGTTGAGGTTAAGAGCCGCCGTATCGGTGGTGCAACCTTCCAGGTGCCTACGGAAATCCGTCCCGACCGCAAGGAGAGCATCTCTATGAAGAACATGATCAACTTCGCACGCAAGCGCGGCGGCAAGACTATGGCTGACAAGCTGGCTGCTGAGATCATGGACGCTTACAACAATCAGGGCGGCGCTTTCAAGCGTAAGGAAGACATGCACCGCATGGCTGAGGCTAACCGTGCATTCGCTCACTTCAGGTTTTAAAAATAGTTAGGTAAAAAGAAACATGGCAAAGCAAGATTTACATTTGACCCGCAATATCGGTATCATGGCCCACATCGATGCCGGTAAGACGACAACTTCTGAGCGTATCCTGTTCTACACAGGTAAGACTCACAAGATTGGCGAGGTTCATGACGGTGCCGCTACAATGGACTGGATGGCACAGGAGCAGGAGCGTGGTATTACTATTACTTCTGCTGCAACTACTTGTTATTGGCAATACAACAACAAGCAGTTTAAGATAAACTTGATTGACACTCCGGGACACGTTGACTTTACCGCCGAGGTTGAGCGCTCTCTGCGTGTGCTCGACGGAGCTGTGGCAACTTACTGTGCTGTGGGCGGCGTTCAGCCGCAGTCAGAGACTGTATGGCGCCAGGCTGACAAGTACAACGTTCCGCGTCTTGGCTATGTCAACAAGATGGACCGTTCGGGTGCCGACTATTTTGACGTTCTCCGCCAGATGAAGGACGTACTTGGAGCAAACCCTGTATCACTTGTCGTTCCTATCGGCAGCGAGGAAACTTTCAAGGGACTCGTTGACCTGATTAAGATGAAGGCCATTTACTGGCACGACGAGACAATGGGTGCAGAATATGAGATTGACGATATTCCTGCTGACCTCAAGGACGAGGCTGACGAGTGGAGAGGAAAGCTCCTCGAGGCTGCAGCCGAGTATGACGAGGCTCTCATGGAGAAATATTTCGACGATCCTAACTCTATCACTGAAGAGGAAATCATAGCTGCAATCCGCAAGGGTACTCTCGCAATGCAGTGTACTCCTATGCTTTGCGGTTCTTCGTTCAAGAACAAGGGCGTTCAGACCCTGCTCGACTATGTTTGCGCATTCCTTCCGTCACCTCTTGACACTCCGAATATCGTAGGTACCAACCCGACAACTGGAGAAGAGGAAGACCGCAAGCCGTCAGAGGAAGCTCCTACTTCGGCTCTTGCATTCAAGATCGCAACTGACCCGTATGTAGGCCGCTTGGTATTCTTCCGCGTTTATTCAGGTAAGGTAGAGGCTGGTTCTTACGTTTACAACACTCGTTCTGGCAAGAAGGAGCGTGTAAGCCGTCTGTTCCAGATGAACTCTAACAAGCAGGTTCCTATGGAGGCCATCGATGCTGGCGATATAGGTGCAGGCGTTGGTTTCAAGGATATCCGCACTGGTGATACACTTTGTGACGAAGGTCATCCTATCGTACTCGAGTCAATAACATTCCCTGACCCCGTTATCGGTATCGCAGTTGAGCCGAAGAGCCAGGCAGACGTTGACAAGCTGGGTATCGGTCTTGCAAAACTTGCTGAGGAAGACCCGACATTCACCGTTCATACTGACGAGCAGAGCGGCCAGACCGTAATCTCAGGTATGGGTGAGCTTCACCTCGACATCATCCTCGACCGTCTGAGGAGAGAGTTCAAGGTTGAGTGTAACCAGGGTAAGCCTCAGGTTAACTACAAGGAAGCTATCACCAAGACTGTCAACCTGCGCGAGGTTTACAAGAAGCAGAGTGGTGGTCGCGGTAAGTTTGCCGACATCATAGTAAACGTTGGTCCTATCGACGAGGATTACAAGGAAGGCGGACTGCAGTTCATCAACGAGGTGAAGGGCGGTAACATTCCTAAGGAATTCATCCCGTCAGTTCAGAAGGGCTTCGAGACTGCAATGAAGAGCGGTGTGCTCGGCGGTTATCCTATGGACAGCCTTAAGGTTACTCTGCTCGACGGTTCGTTCCACCCGGTAGACTCAGACCAGTTGTCTTTCGAAATCGCAGCAATCAATGCTTATAAGAACGCTTGCGTCAAGGCTTGTCCCGTGCTGATGGAGCCTATCATGAAGCTCGAGGTCGTAACTCCTGAAGAGAACATGGGTGACGTTATCGGCGACTTGAACAAGCGTCGCGGACAGGTAGAAGGCATGGACGAGACACGTAGCGGCGCCCGCATCATCAAGGCTATGGTTCCGCTGGCAGAAATGTTCGGCTACGTAACCGCACTGCGTACCATTACTTCAGGTCGTGCAACAAGCTCTATGGAGTACGATCACCACGCACCTCTGTCAAGCTCAATCGCAAAGACTGTGCTTGAGGAAATAAAGGGCCGCGTAGATTTGGTATAATCCGATAAACTATAAAGAGAATGAGGCGCCACGTTAGCGAATGACTCTTAACGGGCGTACCTCTTCTCTTGTTGATTTAAAATTATAAATTAAAGTCAAAAACATGAGTCAGAAAATCAGAATCAAGCTGAAGTCTTACGACCACAAATTGGTTGACAAGTCAGCAGAGAAAATCGTGAAGGCTGTGAAGGCAACCGGCGCAATTGTAAGCGGTCCTATTCCACTCCCTACACACAAGCGTATTTTTACTGTAAACCGCAGTACTTTCGTTAACAAAAAGTCTCGTGAGCAGTTCCAGTTGAGCGATTACAAGCGCCTTATTGACATTTACAGTTCTACTGCAAAGACGGTTGACGCTCTTATGAAACTTGAGTTGCCCAGCGGTGTAGAGGTTGAAATCAAAGTATAGTTTAATTTTTAATAATAATTGAAATGCCAGGATTAATTGGAAGAAAAATCGGAATGACATCCGTTTTCAGTGCCGACGGCAAGAACGTGCCGTGCACTGTTATCGAAGCTGGTCCTTGTGTTGTTACCCAGGTTAAGACCGTTGAGAAGGACGGTTACAAGGCTGTGCAGTTAGGCTTTGGTGAGGCTAAGGAAAAGAACACCACCATGTCTATGCAGGGCATATTCAAGAAGGCTGGAACAACACCGAAGAGACACTTGGCCGAGTTCAAGTTTGACGAGGAGTACAACCTCGGTGACACCATCACTGTCGAAATCTTCAACGATGCAACTTTCGTTGACGTTGTTGGTACCTCTAAAGGTAAAGGTTTCCAGGGTGTAATGAAGCGTCATGGCTTCGGTGGTGTAGGCCAGAGTACTCACGGTCAGGACGACCGCGCCCGCAAGCCGGGTTCTATCGGTGCATGTTCTTATCCTGCAAAGGTGTTCAAGGGAATGCGCATGGCCGGCCAGATGGGTGGTGACAGGGTTACAACCCAAAACCTCAAAGTGTTAAAAGTAATACCGGAGCATAACCTCATCCTTGTGAAAGGTAGTGTTGCTGGTTGCAAAGGTTCAACCGTTTTAATTGAGAAATAATGGAAATTAACGTATTAAATATCAAAGGTGAAAACACTGGGAGAAAGGTTACGTTAAACGAATCTATCTTCGGAATTGAACCAAACGACCATGTTCTTTATCTCGACGTAAAGCGCTATATGGCTGCTCAGCGCCAGGGAACGGCTAAGTCAAAGGAAAGAAGCGAGCATGCAGGTTCTACCCGTAAGCTCGGTCGCCAGAAGGGCGGCGGCGGTGCTCGCCGTGGTGATATCAACTCACCGTTGCTCAGAGGTGGTGGCCGCGTATTTGGTCCGACACCCCGCGACTATAGCATAAAACTTAACCATAAGGTTACCATCCTTGCACGTAAGAGCGCTTTGTCATATAAGGCTAAGGAAGATTCGATAATTGTTGTTGAAGATTTCAATCTTGACGCTCCAAAGACAAAAGATTTTGTAAATATTACTAAAAATCTTAAAGTTGAAGGCAAGAAATTGCTGTTCCTTTTGCCGGAAACAAATAAAAACGTATATTTGTCGGCTCGTAATTTGCAGCGCACCGTTGTGATGCCAGCTTCAACTCTGAACACCTATAAGGTTTTGGATGCTGACGTGGTTGTCATGACTGAGAATTCGCTGAAGGCTATCGACGAAATCTTAAACAAGTAAACAAGGAGAAAAGTATATGGCATTTATCATAAAACCATTGGTCACTGAGAAGATGACCAAGATTACAGACAAGTGGCCTAACCGCTACGGCTTCATTGTACGTCCTGAGGCTAACAAACTCCAAATTAAGAAAGAAGTCGAGAGTCTGTATAATGTTACGGTTGAAGACGTAAATACTATGCGTTATGCAGGCAAGCGTTCTGCCCGCTATACTAAGGCCGGACTGATTAGAGGCCAGAAAAACGCATACAAGAAGGCAATCGTTACCCTGAAAGAGGGCGACACAATTGATTTTTACAGCAATATCTAAAATAAAAAATGGCAGTACGTAAATTTAAACCGGTAACTCCGGGTCAAAGACACAAGATTATTGGTACGTTCGAGGAGATTACTGCATCCGTACCAGAGAAGTCTCTCGTTTATGGTAAACGTTCTACCGGCGGTCGAAACAATACTGGTAAGATGACCATGCGCTACCTCGGTGGTGGTCATAAGAGAAAGTATCGTTTCATCGACTTTAAGCGTGAGAAAGATGGTGTTCCAGCTGTAGTTAAGACAATCGAATACGATCCGAACCGTTCGGCTCGTATCGCTTTGTTGTATTATGCTGATGGTGAAAAACGTTACATTATTGCTCCTAACGGACTGCAGGTAGGTGCAACCCTTATGTCTGGCAAGGACGCGGCGCCTGAGATTGGTAACGCGCTTCCTTTGGCAAACATACCTGTCGGTACTGTAATTCACAACATTGAATTGCGTCCGGGACAGGGTGCGCTGCTCGTTCGTTCGGCTGGTAATTTCGCTCAGTTGACTTCTCGTGAAGGCAGTTATTGTGTAGTTAAGCTCCCTTCTGGTGAGACTCGCCAGATTCTCAGTGCTTGTAAGGCTACTGTGGGTAGTGTGGGCAATTCAGATCACGCTCTTGAGCAATCTGGTAAGGCAGGACGTTCTCGTTGGCTTGGTCGTCGTCCTCACAACCGTGGTGTTGTTATGAACCCGCACGATCACCCGATGGGTGGTGGTGAAGGACGCCAGTCAGGAGGACATCCGCGTTCACGCAAGGGCTTGTACGCTAAGGGTCTCAAGACTAGGGCTCCTAAGAAGCTTTCTAACAAGTATATCATTGAAAGAGCTAATAAGAAATAATCAAGTTAACTAGTGTAAATTATGAGTCGTTCATTAAAAAAAGGTCCATATATTAACGTGTCACTCGAGAAGAAGATTCTCGCGATGAACGAGAGTGGCAAGAAGAGTGTTGTTAAGACATGGGCCAGAGCTTCGGTGATATCACCTGATTTCGTAGGCCACACCGTTGCAGTTCATAACGGAAATAAATTCATTCCTGTTTACATTACCGAAAATATGGTCGGCCACAAGCTTGGTGAGTTCTCTCTCACTCGTCGCTTCGGCGGTCATGCTGGTAATAAGAAGTAAAGCAGGCTAACCATTGAAAAATAAAAAGACAATATAATGGGAGCAAGAAAAAAAATAGCGGCTGAAAAAATTAAGGAAGCCCGTAAAACATTGTATTTCGCAAAGCTCAGAGGCGTGCCTTCTTCTCCGCGTAAGATGCGTTATGTCGTTGACATGATACGTGGTATGGAAGTAAATCGCGCTCTTGGAGTCTTGAGGTTCTCGAAGAAGGCAGCAGCAGCTGATGTTGAGAAACTTCTCCGCTCTGCCATCGCGAACTGGGAGGTCAAGAATGACCGCAAGGCAGAAGATGGTGAACTTTATATATCTAAAGTGTTCGTTGACGAAGGTGTTACGATGAAGCGTATGAGACCCGCACCCCAGGGACGTGGTTATAGGATTCGCAAACGCAGTAACCATGTGACATTGTTTGTTGATGCCAAAACTAATGACGAAAAATAAGAAGCAGAATGGGACAGAAAGTTAATCCGATAAGCAACCGTCTCGGTATTATCAGAGGTTGGGATTCAAATTGGTTCGGTGGTAAGAACTTTGGAGACAACCTTGTAGAGGATATGAAGATCCGTAAATACCTGAACGAACGTTTGGCTAAAGCCAGTGTATCTCGTATCGTCATTGAGCGCACATTGAAACTCGTCACCATCACAATATGTACTGCCCGCCCGGGTCTTGTAATAGGTAAAGGCGGCCAGGATGTTGATAAATTGAAGGAAGAGCTGAAAAAGCTTTACGATAAGGAGATTCAGATCAATATCTATGAAGTAAAGAAACCTGAACTGGATGCGTCAATTGTTGCTAATAACATCGCTCGCCAGATTGAAGGTAAGATGGCATACCGTCGTGCTATAAAGACGGCTGTAGCTAACACAATGCGTGCAGGAGCTGAAGGTATCAAGGTACAGATAACCGGACGTCTGAATGGAGCTGAAATGGCCCGTAAGGAAATGTATAAAGAGGGACGTACACCTTTGCATACATTCCGTGCAGACATCGACTACTGCCAGGCTGAGGCTTTGACCAAGGTCGGCCTGTTGGGCATCAAGGTTTGGATTTGCCGCGGCGAAGTTTACGAGAAGCGTGATCTTACAATTAATTTCGCGCAGGAGAAGCAGGGCGGACGCTCTAACGGCAAATCAAGAGTAAACCGTAAGAGAAACAATAACCGTTAAAGAAAGAAGCTATCATGTTACAGCCAAAAAGAGTAAAATATAGAAGACCTCAAGACGGGCGTGGCAATAAAGGCAACGCCCACAGGGGTACACAATTGGCTTTCGGATCGTTTGGCATCAAGACACTTGAAGCTAAATGGTTGGACAGCCGCCAGATTGAAGCAGCCCGTGTCGCTGTCAACCGTTATATGCAGCGTGAAGGCCAAGTATGGATCCGTATTTTCCCAGATAAACCTATAACCCGCAAACCTGCTGATGTCCGAATGGGTAAAGGTAAGGGTGACCCCGCAGGATGGGTAGCTCCTGTGACTCCCGGACGCATTCTTTTTGAAGTTGAAGGCGTACCTTTTGACGTGGCTAAAGAGGCTCTCCGTCTTGCTGCACAGAAGTTGCCTGTTAAGACAAAGTTTGTTGTTAGACGTGATTACGATAAAAACGCTTGATTATGAAGATTAAAGAAGTAAAAGAGCTTGAAACCAAGGATTTGGTAGAGAGGCTTGAGACTGCGGTTGCAAATTACCATCAGATGAAGTTGAATCACGCAATCACGCCGTTAGAGAATCCATCTCAGATTAAGGCTGCTCGTCGTGACATAGCGCGCATGAAAACAGTTCTCCGCGAAAGGGAGCTTAATAAATAACAATGGTTCAGATGGAAAAGAGAAATTTAAGAAAGACTAGAACGGGTGTCGTTATAAGCAACAAAATGGATAAAACCATTGTTATTGCCGCTAAGTTCAAGGAAATGCACCCTATATATGGTAAGTTCGTCCAGAAGACAAAGAAGTACCATGCACATGATGAAAAGAATGAAGCAAATGTAGGTGATACAGTGCTCATTATGGAGACCCGTCCTTTGAGTAAGACAAAGAGATGGAGATTAGTTCAAATAATTGAAAAAGCTAAGTAATTATGATACAGGCAGAATCAAGACTTACAGTATGTGATAACAGCGGCGCACGCGAGGCTTTGTGCATTCGCGTCCTTGGTGGTACGCGTCGTCGTTATGCAAGTGTGGGTGACATAATTGTCGTTGCTGTCAAGAACGTCATCCCGTCAAGTGATTTGAAAAAGGGTGCAGTATCTAAGGCTTTGATTGTACGCACAAAGAAGGAAGTACGCCGTGCCGACGGTTCTTATATACGTTTTGACGACAATGCGTGTGTTTTGCTTAACAACGCAGGCGAGCTTCGTGGTAGCCGTATTTTCGGCCCTGTGGCACGTGAGCTTCGTGCGGTAAACATGAAAGTCGTTTCTTTGGCACCGGAGGTTCTTTAACCATTAAAAGTGAAAAAGTAATGAACAAGTTGCATATAAAGAAAAATGATACGGTTATTGTCTTGGCCGGTGAGGACAAGGGCAAGACCGGAAAGGTGCTTAAGGTTTTGGTTGAGAAGCAGAGAGCCATTGTTGAAGGTGTCAACATGGTTTCTAAGAACATGAAGCCAAGCGCTAAATATCCGCAAGGTGGCATAATTAAGCAAGAGGCGCCTATACACGTCTCAAACTTGAGCCTGATTGATCCGAAGAGCGGCAAGGCTACACGTATTGCAATCAAGAGAACCGAGGACGGCAAGAAAGTTCGTATCGCTAAAAAATCAGGGGAGGAAATCAAATAATGAATACAGCTGAATTAAAGACAGTTTACAAGGAGACCATAGCTCCTGCGCTTCAGAAGCAGTTCAACTATTCTTCTACAATGCAGATTCCTGTCCTGAAGAAGATTGTTGTAAACCAGGGTCTTGGCGAGGCTACTCAGGACAGAAAAGTCATTGATGTAGCTATTAACGAGATTACAACGATAACTGGCCAGAAGGCCGTTGCTACATATTCTAAGAAGGATATAGCAAACTTCAAGCTCCGTAAGAAGATGCCTATTGGTGTTATGGTTACTTTGCGCCGTGAGCGTATGTATGAGTTCCTTGAGAAACTCATCCGCATCGCACTCCCGCGTATCCGTGACTTCAAGGGTATCGAGAGCAAGTTCGACGGCCGTGGAAATTACACTCTCGGTGTGCAGGAGCAAATCATTTTCCCTGAAATAAATATCGACATGATAGACAAGATTCAGGGTATGAATATCACTTTCGTTACATCTGCTAAGACTGACGAAGAGGGATATGCTCTGCTTAAGGCATTTGGTTTACCTTTCAAGAACGCTAAAAACGATTAATAGATATGGCAAAAGAATCAATGAAGGCCCGCGAGGTTAAGCGTGCGAAGCTTGTCGCACGTTATGCCGAGAAGCGTGCGGCTTTGAAGAAAATCATCGCTACTTCTGATGACCCTGCTGAAGCTTATGAGGCTGCCAGGAAGCTGCAGAGCATTCCTCGCAACGCCAATCCTATTCGTTTGCACAACCGTTGCAAGATTACGGGACGTCCGAAGGGATATATGCGTCAGTTCGGCCTTTCACGTATCCAATTCCGTGAGATGGCATCAGCTGGTCTCATTCCTGGAGTTAAGAAGGCGAGCTGGTAAATTCCGCAGAGAAGCATTTTTATTTAATATTGTCGGGGCAGTCCCGATTAATTAAACATTATATTTTATGACAGATCCAATAGCAGATTATCTGACGAGGTTGAGAAACGCGATTATGGCTCACCACCGTGTTGTCGAAGTACCAGCTTCAAACTTGAAGAAAGAGATTACTAAAATCCTCTTCGAGAAAGGTTACATCCTGAACTACAAGTTCGTTGAGGATGGCCCTCAGGGTACAATCAAGGTTGCTTTGAAGTATGACCCTGCAACAAAAGAAAACGCCATAAGGTGTTTGAAGAGAGTGTCAACTCCCGGTTTGCGTAAGTATACTGGGTATAAGGACATGCCGAGAGTAATTAACGGATTGGGCATCGCGATTTTGTCTACATCCAAAGGTGTAATGACTGACAAGGAAGCTTCAGCACTTAAGATAGGTGGCGAGGTTCTTTGCTACGTATATTAATTGGGAGGATTGAAATATGTCAAGAATAGGTAAATTGCCAATCAGTATTCCCGCCGGAGTTACAGTTACTCTCAATAATGGTGTTGTTAACGTTAAGGGTCCTAAGGGCGAACTTTCTCAGAAAGTTGATTCTTCGATAATCGTCAAGATAGAAGACAACCACATTCTGTTTGAAATTGATGAGAACAGTCCTGTTAATTACAAGCAGAAGCAGGCATTCCACGGACTTTACCGTGCGCTTGTTAACAACATGGTTGTTGGTGTAAGCGAAGGTTACAAGAAAGTTCTCGAACTTGTAGGTGTTGGTTACCGCGTTTCAAACCAGGGAAATATTATCGAGTTTGCTTTAGGATATACTCACCCGATATTCATCCAGCTGCCTAGTGAGGTTAAGGTTGAAACAAAGTCTGAAAGGAATCAGAACCCTCTCATCATATTGGAATCTTGCGATAAAGCGTTGCTCGGACTTATTTGTGCAAAAATCCGTTCTTTCCGTATGCCGGAGCCTTATAAGGGTAAAGGTGTATTGTTCCAAGGCGAAGTCATTCGCAGAAAGTCTGGTAAGACTGCCGCTGCTAAGTAACTTTAATATTTTACGATTATGACAACAAAGAAAGAAGAAAGACGAATTAAGATAAAGTTCAGAATCCGTAAACGTGTGAACGGAACAGCTGAACGTCCGAGGATGAGTGTTTTCCGTAGCAATAAACAGATTTATGTTCAGGTTATTAATGACTTGACTGGTAATACTTTGGTTTCAGCATCATCTCTCGGTATGGAGGCTATGCCGAAGTGTGAGCAAGCTGCCAAGGTAGGTGAGCTTATTGCTAAGAAGGCAGTTGAGGCTGGAATATCCAAAGTTGTATTCGACCGTAATGGTTATCTTTACCACGGTCGTGTCAAAGAGCTTGCTGATGCAGCCCGTAAGGGAGGACTTAATTTTTAAACGATTATGGCAATGAACAAAGTAAAGATAAATAGTGACGTTGAATTGAAAGACAGGTTGGTTGCTATTAACCGTGTCACTAAAGTTACAAAGGGAGGTCGTACCTTCACGTTTGCAGCTATTGTTGTAGTCGGTGACGGTAATGGAATTATCGGCTGGGGCCTTGGAAAGGCAGGTGAAGTGACAGCTGCAATATCAAAAGGTGTCGAGGCCGCTAAGAAGAATCTTATCAAGGTTCCTGTTCTTAAGGGTACGGTTCCCCACGAGATAGAAGCTACATTTGGTGGTGCTCAAGTATTCTTGAAGCCAGCTGCAGCCGGTACAGGTCTCGTTGCCGGAGGTGCTATGCGCGCCGTGCTTGAGAGCGTTGGAGTTAAGGATGTGCTTGCAAAGTCAAAGGGCTCATCTAACCCTCATAACCTTGTTAAGGCTACGATAGTTGCATTGAGCCAGATGCGCGATGCCTATACAATAGCCAAGACTCGTGGTATAAGTCTTGAAAAAGTATTTAGAGGATAAGGAGACAATAAGATATGGCAACAATAAAGATTAAGCAGATAAAGAGCAAAATTGGTGCTCCTGTTGACCAAAAGCGTACGCTTACCGCGCTTGGCTTGCATAAGATATCACAAGTTGTTGAGCGTGAGGACACTCCTGAACTTCGCGGTATGATTAGGAAGGTTCATCATTTGGTGACTGTTATCGAGTAACTTAATTACATTTAAAGGAGAAAAATTATGAAATTAAATAATTTGAAACCAGCTGAAGGATCTACGCATTCACGTCGCCGTTTGGGCCGTGGACCTGGTTCAGGTCTCGGTGGTACGTCAACTCGTGGACACAAAGGTGCAAAAGCTCGTTCTGGTTACAAGAGAAAGATCGGATTCGAAGGTGGCCAGATGCCTTTGCAACGCCGTGTGCCGAAGTTCGGTTTTAAGAACATCAACCATAAAGAGTATTTTGCAGTGAACCTTTCAACTCTTCAGTTGCTTGCTGAGTCAAAGAATCTTACTAAGATTGGACTTAACGAGCTTAAAGAGGCAGGTCTTACCAATGGTAAGGAACTTGTGAAGATTCTTGGAAACGGTGAGCTTAAAGCAAAACTTGAGGTTGAAGCTCATGCCTTCTCTAAGACAGCTGAAGAAGCTATCAAAGCAGCTGGTGGTAACACAACTATAATCTAAGTAAATGAAAAAGTTTATTGAGACACTGAAGAACTGTTGGAAGATTGAGGATTTGCGTCAGCGAATCCTCATCACCATTGCGTTTGTGGCAATATATCGTTTCGGATCGTTCGTGGTTCTGCCGGGAATAGATCCGTCAATGTTGCAGAAACTTCAGACGCAAACTAGTGGCGGTCTTATGTCGCTGCTTGACATGTTCTCCGGTGGAGCATTCTCAAATGCGTCAATATTCGCATTGGGAATAATGCCTTACATCTCTGCTTCCATCGTGATGCAGCTTCTAGCTGTTGCGGTACCATATTTCCAAAAGATGCAGCGTGAAGGCGAGAGTGGAAGAAAGAAAATCAATTGGTATACGCGTATATTGACTGTTGGTATTCTTTTATTCCAAGCACCTTCTTACCTGATGAACCTGAAGATGCAAGCCTATGGCGCACTGTCGTCTGGGGTTGATTGGTCGTTGTTTATGATAGCTGCGACTATAATTCTTGCTGCAGGTAGTATGTTTGTCCTTTGGCTTGGCGAGCGCATAACAGACAAGGGAATAGGAAATGGTATTTCTTTGATAATCATGATTGGTATTATTGCCCGCTTGCCTCAGGCTTTCGTTCAGGAGGTAAGTTCCCGCTTTACGGCGATTTCGGGTGGTGGACTTGTTATGTTCATCATTGAGATAGCTATCCTATATGCTGTGGTTTGCGCTTCTTTGCTGCTCGTTCAGGGTGTCCGTAAGATACCTGTGCAATATGCAAAACGCCTTGTTGGTAACAAACAATATGGCGGTGCCCGTCAGTATATTCCTTTGAAGCTGTTTGCTGCAAACGTTATGCCTATAATTTTTGCGCAAGCTTTGATGTTCATTCCGTTGGCTATCGTTCAGTATTCAACAGATCAGACAGGTTTTGTTATCCGCTCTTTGATGGATCATAGGAGCTTGCTTTACAATATTGTTTTTGCAGCTCTGATTATCGCTTTCACATTCTTCTATACTGCGATAACCTTGAATCCTACTCAGATGGCGGAGGATATGAAGCGTAACAATGGCTTTATTCCTGGAATCAAACCCGGAAAAGATACGGCTAATTATATCGATACAGTCATGTCTCGTCTTACTTGGCCAGGTTCATTGTTTATTGCTTTCATTGCAATTATGCCTGCTCTTGCTGGATTGCTGGATGTCCAAGACGCATTTTCTCAGTTCTTTGGTGGAACCTCTCTTCTTATTCTTGTAGGTGTTGTTATAGATACCTTACAGCAGATCGAGAGCCACTTGATGATGCGTCATTATGATGGATTGCTTAATTCAGGCCGTATCCGCGGTCGAAACGGTAATGTTTCCGCATATTGATTAAGTGTGTTTCTGTACTGAATGAATATATTTCTTAAGACAGAAGATGAAATTGAACTGATGCGTAATGCTAACCGACTAGTCGGTAAAACACTCGGTGAGATAGCTAAACATATCAAACCGGGTGTTAGCACGCTTCAGTTAGATAAAATAGCGGAAGAGTTTATAAGGGACAATGGTGCCATACCAACCTTTAAGAACTTTCCTAACCCTTTAGGTAATCCTTTCCCCGCCAGTATTTGCACATCGGTTAATGATGCTGTCGTTCATGGGATACCTGACGAGAAGACAGTCTTGAAAGACGGCGATATAATTTCAGTTGACTGTGGAACGTTATTAGATGGCTTTAATGGAGATTCATGTTACACGTTTTGTGTCGGTGAAGTCTCAGCAAGTACAAAAAGCCTTCTTAAGGCAACTAAAGAGGCTTTGTATCTTGGAATAAAAAATGCTGTCGCTGGTAAGCATGTCGGTGATATAGGTAATGCTGTACAAGAGTATTGTGAGTCTTTTGGTTATGGTGTTGTTCGAGAGTTGACAGGTCATGGAATAGGACGGAATATGCACGAAGATCCAGCTGTCCCGAATTACGGGAAGAAAGGAAGTGGAGTGCTTCTGAAGGCTGGAATGTGCATTGCTATCGAGCCTATGATAACGATGGGAGACCGCACGATTTACATGATGCCTGATCGTTGGACTATTAAGACGCGAGACGGCAAACCAGCCGCCCATTTTGAGCATACTGTGGTAATAAGAAGGGGACAGGCTGAAATTTTATCTTCGTTTGAAGAAGTTGAACAATTAGAAGGAAATTTATATTAAACAATATGTCAAAGCAAGACGCAATAGAACAGGACGGAACGATAGTCGAGGCGTTGTCAAACGCGATGTTTCGGGTTGAATTGGAAAACGGATGCCCTATCACAGCCCATATATCTGGAAAGATGAGAATGCACTACATTAAGATTCTTCCTGGAGACAAGGTTAAGGTTGAGATGAGTCCGTATGATTTGACTAAAGGCAGAATAGTGTTCAGATACAAATAATTTTATAGAGATATATGAAAACGAGAACATCAATCAAGAAGCGTACACCCGAGTGCAAGATTGTACGTCGTAAAGGTCGCTTGTACGTTATCAACAAGAAGAACCCCAAGTACAAATTACGTCAGGGCTAAAAACTAATTTTTTAATTTTTAATAACAAAATGGCAATAAGAATTGTTGGAGTAGATTTGCCCCAAAACAAGCGTGGCGAAATCGCATTGACTTATATCTATGGTATAGGTCGAAGTAGTTCAGCAAAGATATTGGACAAGGCAGGCGTAAGCCGTGACCTGAAGGTCAGCGAGTGGACTGACGATCAGGCAGCTAAAATCCGTGAGATTATCGGCGCTGAATTCAAAGTTGAAGGTGATCTCCGTTCTGAGATCCAGATGAACATTAAGCGACTCATGGATATTGGTTGCTATCGTGGAATACGTCATCGTAACGGTCTTCCGGTTCGCGGTCAGAGTACTAAGAATAATGCTCGTACCCGTAAGGGAAAGAAGAAGACTGTTGCTAATAAGAAAAAGGCTACTAAATAATAATTAGTTATGGCAAAGAAATCAGCAACATCTAAGAAAAGAAATGTAAAGGTTGACGCTATGGGCCAACTTCATGTTCATAGCTCTTTCAACAACATTATAGTGTCTTTGGCTAACAGTGAGGGCCAGGTTATTTCATGGTCTTCTGCTGGTAAGATGGGCTTCCGCGGCTCAAAGAAGAACACTCCGTATGCAGCGCAGATGGCTGCAGAGGATTGTGCAAAAGTAGCTTACGACCTCGGTTTGCGTAAGGTTAAGGCCTATGTTAAGGGACCAGGTAACGGACGTGAGTCTGCTATCCGTGCCGTACATGGTGCTGGCATCGAAGTTACTGAGATTGTTGACGTAACACCGTTACCGCATAACGGATGCCGTCCTCCAAAGAGAAGAAGAGTTTAATTCAAGTACACAATTTTCATTTGCCTTTTACTCCGTGTAGGAGTTAATGGTGGAGATTAAAGAATTTAAAAAATCATGGCTAGATATACAGGACCGAAATCAAAAATCGCGCGTCGTTTTGGTGAACCAATATTCGGTGCGGACAAAGTTTTGTCTAGGAGAAACTTCCCTCCTGGACAGCATGGCAACACTCGTCGTAGAAAGATGTCTGAGTACGGTGTCATGTTGGCAGAGAAGCAGAAAGCTAAATACACATACGGTGTACTTGAGCGTCAGTTCCGTAATTTGTTTGAAAGTGCCGCTAAGGCTGACGGTATTACCGGTGAGGTTCTTTTGCAGAGCCTTGAGTGCCGTCTCGACAATATTGTGTTCCGTTTGGGAATTGCTCCTACTCGTGCAGCTGCACGTCAGCTGGTAAGCCACCGTCACATTGTAGTTGACGGTCAGGTTGTTAACATCCCTTCTTATTCGGTTAAGCCCGGACAGGTTGTAGGTGTTCGCGAGAAGGCAAAGTCACTTGAGGTTATCGAAGCAGCTCTTGCCGGTTTCAACCACAGTAAGTATCCTTGGTTGGAGTGGGATGAGAATACAAAGAGCGGTAAGCTCTTGCACAAGCCCGAACGTGCTGACATTCCTGAGAACATTAAGGAACAATTAATCGTTGAGTTGTATTCTAAATAAATCATTAAATTAATGGCGATATTAGCATTTCAAAAACCTGATAAAGTCGTAATGTTGGAGGCTAATGACAAATTCGGCAAGTTCGAGTTTCGTCCTCTTGAGCCTGGCTTCGGTGTTACCATCGGTAACTCTCTTCGCCGCATTCTTCTTTCTTCGCTTGAGGGTTATGCTATAAACACCATACGTATTGCTGGTGTTGAGCATGAGTTTTCCTCAGTACCCGGAGTAAAAGAGGATGTCACCAACATTATCTTGAACCTTAAACAAGTAAGGTTCAAGCAAGTAGTAGAAGAATTCGAGAACGAAAAAGTTAGTGTCACCGTAGAGAATTCTACCGAGTTCAAAGCTGGCGACATCGGTAAGTATCTGACTGGATTTGAAGTGTTAAACCCTGATTTGGTGATTTGTCATTTAGATGCCAAAGCCTCAATGCAGATTGACCTTACCATAAACAAGGGTCGTGGATATGTTCCAGCTGACGAGAACCGCGAATTCTGCACTGATGTAAACGTAATTCCTATCGATTCTATTTACACTCCGATTCGTAACGTGAAATATTCAGTAGAGCCGTATCGTGTTGAACAGAAGACCGACTACGACAAACTGGTTATCGAAGTTACTACGGACGGTTCCATACACCCGAAAGACGCTCTTAAAGAGGCTGCCAAGATCTTGATTTACCACTTCATGCTGTTCTCAGATGAGAAGATTACTCTCGAGAACAACGACGTGGAGGGTAACCAGGAGTTTGACGAGGAAGTTCTCCACATGCGTCAGCTGCTTAAGACGAAGCTCGTTGACATGAACTTGTCAGTACGTGCCCTTAACTGTCTGAAGGCAGCCGACGTCGAGACCCTCGGCGACTTGGTGCAATACAACAAGACAGACCTCTTGAAGTTCCGCAACTTCGGTAAGAAATCGCTTTCAGAGCTTGATGATTTGCTCGAGAGTCTGAATCTGTCGTTTGGAACTGACATTTCAAAGTACAAATTAGACAAAGAATAACCCAATTCGTGTCAGCCGGACGACTGCCCGACTGGCACGACTGAAGGTTTTCTCAAAATGAATTAACAAAAATGAGACATAATAAGAAATTCAACCATCTGAGTCGTACTGCATCTCATCGTAAGGCTATGCTTGCTAACATGGCTGTTTCGCTGATAATGCACAAAAGAATCACTACGACTCTCGCAAAGGCCAAGGCCCTCAAAATGTATGTAGAGCCCTTGATTACCCGCTCAAAGACCGATACAACGACCTCTCGTCGTGTTGTATTCCGTTACTTGCAGAACAAGTATGCTGTGACTGAGCTTTTCAAGGAAATCTCTACCAAGGTAGCTGACCGTCCCGGAGGCTATACCCGCATCATTAAGCTCGGTTCACGCCAGGGCGATGCTGCTGACATTTGTTTCATCGAGCTTGTTGACTTCGATGAGAACATGGCCAAGACTCCGAAGGCAGCTAAGAAGACTCGTCGTAGCCGTCGTGCTAAGAGCGCCGAAGCTGCTACTGAAGCACAGGTTAGTGAGGAAGCTAAGGCAGAAGCAACCGCTGAGGAAGCTCCTAAGGCTGAATAATCTGAATCGAAAGTATATCTCTATTATAAATTGGGCATGGTGTAAGACATCATGTCCAATTTTTATTATTGCTTATGTGTGTAAGATTAATGTATTTTTTTTTGAACGTCATATAGCGAACTTGTATAACGTATATTCCGAATTCACATCGCGAATGTATATTATCGGCTTATTCACGCCTGACGGGATGACGTGAGTGGTGTTATCGGCCTATTATCTTATACGACGTTCCGTCCACATTAACGACAAACAGACCCTTACCCGGCAGCGGTATCCGCTCTTCCGTTCCGACGGCCGTCTTTGTTAATAACGTTTTGCCGTCGGCTGTCAGCAAGGTTATGCGTCCGCCGTTTACGGCGTTGGTTATAATCACCCTTCGTCCGTCGCAGCTTACGGCCGTCTCATTGCCGGTAACGTTGCTTATACCGGTAGTTCCTTCTATTTGGGTCGAGCTTCTCTTGTTCACCACAACGTCGCCTTCTGCCGACACAACAAGCCCCTCGGGTATCACGACAACGAAGCCGTCGTAGGCCGACAAGTCGAGTCCGCCGAATCCGGCTGTCAGGACCCATTTGTCGTTTTCCGTGCTTACCGTAGGCTCAGCCCCGGCTATCATCGGTCCGTCGTCGCTCTGCCATAGCGAAATCTCCATGCCGGGAGTTGCCGTTATGGGTATGTCGTAGTAGAATTTCAGGTCGTTGATGTTGCTGAAGTCTTTCATGCCGAACAGGTTGCACCACGTAAAGTCTACCGTAGGCAGTGGCTCTGTGTAGCCGCCCGTGAAGGTGATGCATGCTTCCTCGTTCACAATGTCGTCTCGTCGTAGCGCGCTTATAGTACCTTCAGGTATTACTATCTGATACTCCACTCCTTTTTCGAAGTGCATTTCTTGTTCGAAATTTACGTATGCCTGCCCCAAATCCCAGTCGTAAGTTACTTTTAGTGGTAATGTTCTTACTTTAATCCATTGCCCGTTTGTATTTCGGTAGAGCATGGCTATGGGGTTGGTGGCGAGGGCTTTGGTCTCCACCTTGTAATAGAACGTTATCGACATGGCCTTTTCCACCGTGTCGCCGTCTTTTATCGAGTGTTCGGCTACGGGCAGACAGGCAGGTATGTTGAAGACAGAACTCAGCTCGCCGTTAGTTACCGTCGGGTCGCTTTCAAGCGCGAGCATACCCGCAGGTACGCTTACCTTGTAGTCTTGTCCTTTGGGCAGTATCAGCGGCTCGTCGAATGTCATTTTAGCCCAGCCCTGTCTTTTCCCGTTTTTTATGGTTATGGCCTTTTCCACAATGGTGTCGCCGTTGCACGTTATATATCCTTTTATACCGTCTTTAGCGGTAATCTTTCCGTCGAAGCTGAAGCCGATGTCTTCTATCGGGTAACATACGGGGCGGCCGTCTATTCCAATCGTGCACTGCTCGGGTACTAATGTGCCTTGCGCCATTGCCGTGTGCGCCGTTGCTATCATGAACGGGCTTAGCGCACATGTCATTAAAAGTCTTAGGTGTTTCATGATTCTCTGTCGTTTGTGATTGAGAGTTTTGATTTTGTAAAAGCGCAGTTCTATAAACAATTGCTTGTTTTAGCGAGGAGTATTCAGTACGGACTTATAAGCGTCAATTAGGCCGTATCCGTAATGTTCGTTCCATGTACCGAATTCTTTAGATTGATAATATCCGCAATAGCCTATTTTCTTAGTGTTTTGGGCTATGATTTTACGTACTTGGTATGCAGTAAGGCTTGGATTGCGTTCTAATATTAAGGCTGCTAAACCAGCTACGTGAGGGGCTGCCATTGATGTGCCGCTCATATAGGCTGTTGAATTGTTTAAAACGGTTGAAAGGATTTTTACTCCTGGGGCTGTGACAAAAAGATTGTCTCCGCTTGCAGATGAGCTGGCGAGAGTTCCATTTATGGCCATGCTTGCTATGGCTAAGACTTCTTTCCGATAACTTCCAGGGTATGATATTGCGCCTGAAGTGTTCCCTGCCGATTTCACGAATACGCATCCCTTACCGTCTCTTCCCCTTGTTACTGCAGAGTCGATAGCTTCTTCCATGGCTTCATTAGGCATACACCACCACGAGCACGAAATAACATCCGCCCCATTCTTCCATGCCCAGTTTATACCGTCTGCTAATTTTATTGTTTCTTCTTCTGATAGGCTAAGCCTATTGCTTATTGGCATTATTTTTGCGTCAGGTGCTACGCCGGCGATTTGTATCCCGTTATTTCTTACTGCTGCAGCAATTCCCGCGCAGTGGGTCCCGTGGTTGTTGTTGTAGAGCTTGCTTGGAGAAGAATGTGTTTCTGTATCGTAGCTTACCGGATGAATGTTAGCTGCAAGATCTTGATGCGTTGTCTCGATACCGACATCAATGATTGCAATATTAATACCGCGTCCTGTCGCATAGTTCCACGCTTCGCTTATAGATATGTCAAGACCTTCATATTGGCTGTTGTATAATCCCCATTGATGGATGTTGTCAGGGTCATACGAAAATTCAAGAGCATCGAAAGCAAAGTCTGGTGAAGAATATTGGAACAGGCCGGTTTCATATATCTTGTTTGCTATTTCTATTGGTGACATTCCAGTTGCGTCGGATTGTCGCAGCGAGTACCATAACGGCATGAATCTATTTTGTTCAAAGATTTCAAGACCGTATTGTCTGGCTGTGTTTTCCAATGTTTTGCGGTCGTTTTCTGATAATAGTTTAACATGGATATAACCTGTCGGTATAAGCTCTTTCCCATACTCGTTGATGTAGCATGATGTTACGGATATGTTTCCGCTTGCACTTTGTACTGCCGATTTTAGTTGTTTTGCGTTCGCCGTAGATGAAACTGTTTCGTAAACGCGAATTTTGTTTTTCGTGCCGTTTATAGACTTGGCAAGAGTAAGCCCCGCATACGATTCCGTGCTTGTGTTATTTTTACTTATTATCACAATCTTTTGTGGATTTTCGGTCAGTTGCAATTTTGTTCCACGGTAATAGTAGAAAGAGTTTTGTGCTATTGCCGTAACACATACGCACAAAGCAATCATTATTATAAATATGTACTTTTTCATGATTGAATGTTTTAGTTGATAATTATCTTTTGCGTTTTTAGTATGTGTTCACCACTTTTAAGCCTTACCACATATATCCCGGGATTGATTCCTGTTGCGTCGATGCTTTTCGGCGGATTCACTATCGAGAGAATTTTTGAGCCGTTAATGCTCCATGCCTCTATCGATTTTACGTTGTTCGTTTCGGATAGGATGGTGATTATGCCGTTTTTATAGATTACGCAAGCATCTGATTTGGCCTCGATGTTTACAATACCTGTTTCACTCCGTTTGATTACAGGGCGGATCACACAACCTACAAATCGTTGACCGTAAAGCACCCCCATCCCTCCTGTGTCAAAATAGAAATTGTATGCATTCTGGTTGTTATTCTCAGCGTCGTCATCAAATCGTTGAACGCTTCCGCTCCAGTATAATCCGTCGTTTGGGAACTCATAACCTCCACCGATACGATAGCCGTTTGTGAATGGCATGAATATGCTGTTTTCGTTCGGTCCGTAAATCCTATAGCCGAGTACGCCGTCTTCCGTTGTCAGCAACCACCAGCACTGACGTCGCAATTCCTTTATCTCTGAATAATGCGGCATGCGCCATGTGCCGCCCCAATGCACCCGTGCCGCATCGTGCTCAGTTCCGCAAATGTCGTCGTCCGTGCCAACGCAAGCAGCATAGGTGTTACCATATTGGTCTTTCTCGTATCGGTCGAAAAACTTATACGTTTCCCATGTGTATATGTCTTTCTGCTCCGTTTCACCCCATGCGAAGTAGTAGCCTATATCGCCTTGTCTTTCGGCGCCCACGTTGCATGTTGCCCATAGGGTTTTGCTGGGCAGTCCGAGGTCCGCGTATTCGTGTCCGTATACTTCGCCGCTTATGTGCGGTTCTGGCGGCGTTTGTCCGTAGGCTGCAATTGGCGGTAAGATAACCAATGCGGCGGTTATGATAAATTTTGATGTTTTCATATTGTTTGTATTAAGATTATTGAAGATTAGGAGCTGTTTGCCGTTAGCTCCTAATCTTTCGGTTAGTATATTTTTAGTATGCGGTTATCTTTTGCGATATTGTGCCGTTCTCGGTTTCAACGTTTACTATGTATATTCCGTTATTATTGATGTTCATTTCAGATAATCGGATGTTTGACGAATAATCGTTGACTGTGCAATCGGCAATTTTTACACCCGACATGTTGAATACTTGTATCTTCTTTATCATGTCATTTGACGATATCGTTACGGAAGACGATAATTCAGCCGCCTTCGGCGATATTGAAACTGATTCCTCTAAGAAAAGATTGCCCGATGTCTTTTCCGTTTCGTTTTTTCTTGCGTTGGCAATGGCTTTGGGCGCTTCCTGGCTTTCATAATAATCTGGAATTCTTCCGATTATGGTACATGCCGATTCTGGGTCTTTTGAGCTGTAACTGCAAACATGCAAGGCTTTTGTCGGGAAAAAGTATACTTGTCCTACGTAAGAGTCGTTATATCTTAAATTATAGTCTTGCCTCGGTTCAGCCGGCGCGTCGTCATTATATCCTACAATTTTAAAACTTCCTCCGCCTTCAACGAACAGCATTGGGTCATCCCCATTGTTATTACTCATGGCTAATGCCCCGTACTTTGTACCTGCAGGCATCTCGCAATCGACTTTATAATAATATATAGGGACATTTTCATAAAAATAGTCACCATTTACGTTTACGTCTGCCACACCTAGCGTCCTATTTTGTGTGCTTCTAATCTTAATCATGTAATATCCTGTCTTGGGAATTGTTACCAACATTGTGCTTACATGTGCCTGAGGAGTGTTTAATGTTAGTTCGGAGGGGCTTCTCCAATTGATTCCTTGTATCTCTTCTGGAGCGGCTGGTGTGTATGTGTATTTTGCTCTACCTGTTATAAAGTCTTCTTCTGACTGTGGACTGGAAGGAGTGTGGCCGATATGCTTAGATGCTATCAAAATGGCCGTGTCGCTTACGTTGAAATTCTGATACTTTGTTCCGTAAAAGAACATGTCTATAGAGTGTTCTGTTTGACTGGAGGCCGTTATGAATATTTCTTGTCCTTCCGTGAATTCGTATGTTTGGAAGAAGGAATACTTGAGTGGTATGTTATGCCTAATTATCATACCGTTCTCGATTGCAGCAGGCTCAGTATCTGACAGAGAGGCAACTCCGTTTACGTTTGGACTCATAGCCTTTGAGAGATAGTTGTCATATTCCGTAGAAGAGAACGCTGCGGCATTTGCGTTTTTCGATATGCGTATAGACTCAACATTAGGAGTTTCGGGCGCATTTGTCGAGATGGAAACAATGTTGTTACCCTTATTTAGTCTTAACGCTTTGCCGCCATCGAGAGGAAGCGATTGCCAATTGTCTTTTTGCGGAGTTATCATGCCGGCGAAAACGTTGTTCACATATACATTGAATTTGGTGAAACTTCCGTCGCCGTATTTTGCGGGCAACACCCAGAACTGTGCATTGTAAGAACCGGTTTCGTTTGCTTCGATTTCAAAGTTCTTAAAATTTTCAACATCATTTGCAGTTAGCGACACGCCCTTTACGGACAATACATTGTTGGAGGCTAAAACTGTATTAGTCTCATTTTGCGCGGAAACGTTGCCGTTGACAAATGTCAAAGACATACCGCACAATACTGAAAGTAATAAAATGTGTTTCATCTTACATGTGTTTAAGAGTTAATAATAATCTCCTCCCCCTTTTTTGTTTTTGTAAGCGGTGGCAAGAACTTCAAGGGAGGGAGAGGTTGCGTTCTTGCTTACTTAGGTTTCGTAATGACAGTTTGGGGCGGTGTTGTGTTTTTTAGTTATTTGAATGGTCTGTGTAAAAAAATATGAGAGGATGCTTGTTTGTTTACAAGCCGGATCACAAATCCGTGTTTACGTGGCAAATATAGATGATTAATTTATAATTTACAACTTTTTTGTTATGTTTTTTTATTTTTACGATTTTGTGTGTTGATATTTGCTTAAATCCAAATTGGTAATTAGAACATTTGTGCCTGAACAAACCCTTGTTACACGTACTCTTCGGCCTGCTTATGCGTTTCCGTCGGTGTCTTGTCCGCTCGACATTAACGCATAATCAGATCAGAGCGTCTAACTCCTTTTTGATCCTCTTACAAGGACAATGTTTTGTGCATGGGCTTTATATGTGTCTTTTATTTTATTCTCATCCAAATAAACAGAGGATGAACCCGGCAATGATGAATATTCTTTTCAAATTCTTTTATTCGTGTCTTATTGGTTGCTAATTAATAAAGTTTATGTCTTTTTTCTACCTCTCGTAAGTTAGTCAACAAAATTAAACTGCATGATATTTAAAGTTAGTCATCAGTCCGTCTCCTATAGCAGCCAAAGCCCGATTGGCAGCGTAAAAGAGGGTGCCTGCCGTAAGATAATCTTTGTGTTGAAGCCATTTTCCCTTGAGCATCCACCAAAGAATCTCGGCGATGTTAAGTTGTGGAGAATACGGCGGCATGAAGAAAAGATGCAGTCCTCTTTTCTCCCATATGTCACGAAGTGCGAGCAGTCTTTTTGCCTGGTGTATGGGCGCATTGTCAAGCACGACCACGGTCTTGCGCTTAACGGTTATGGAGAAGTCGTCAAGAAAACTAATCATTTTGTCAGAATCGATGCTTCTTCCGGTTGTACCCCAATGGGTATGGCTATGGCGGTCAATCATGGCGAAGCAGTTGAGCCTGGCCCCTCGTTGGGACGGGATATAAACGTCTTCCTTGGAAAATTTCCAGCCATACGGCACATACGCCTCCTCACAAATATGGGATTCGTCCCCATAATAAAGGTCTATGGAAGCGTTTTGCCACAGCCGTTCAAGCTCTTGCAACTCCCACAGCTTATATTGGTAAAGTTGTGGCGATGGTTTGCCCTTTGGACGTTTCCTTATACGTCCAAATCTTGCGCCAATGCGCTTAAAAAACGCCTGAGCGTCTCCTCGCAGGCCGTCTTCCCGGTTGCGGCCTCCCATTGTGCCTTGGCTGTCAAGACACTTGAGCGGTCTTTCTCGATGGCACGCCGGATGATTTCCTCGTCTTGCGTACCGATAATGGGTTTGCGACCACGGCCGGGACGGGTGTTCAGACCTCTGATACCTTCCTCCTCAAAGCGTCTCGCCCAATTGTTGACCGTAGTCTGGTGCATTTCCAAACGCTCGCCTATTGGGGGAGAGCTTAGACCTTGTGACTTCAACAATACCGCCTTACAGTGCATACGGAAGGCGTGCGATGAACCGTTGCGATATCCGTCTTCCAATGCGGATTACTGCATTGGACTCAATTTTATTTCCGTGATTTTGCCCATATGGAATGTTTTCTCGTTTATGGGGATAACGGATTTTTGGCACAAACATTATCATTCAAACTATTTTTGTGGATAAACTTATATTTCGCAGATAACGGAACAGGCTGTTGGTATTGCTATACATCCATATTGTTTCTTGTAGAGCTTGTGCATGTCTGGCATGTTCAGATTTTATATATAATAAAGGGATTGCCATTAAGGCAATCCCTTGCTTGTAATAAATTCAAGTTCTATGACTTTTATCTTGCGGCATAAACTTTTGTAACCTTATTTCCAACTTTTACAATGTAGATGCCTGGATAGGGGATTCTAGTCTTTACAACAGTGTTACCGGATTTGTTTTCCAATAGTTTCACGCCTTCAGCGTTGAACACCTCGACATTTTCCGAGTCGGGATTCTCAACATACAGTTCATCACCATTGATCCTTACCGTTGGCTTTGCTGACATGTTAATGTCCTTTATTGAAGTTGCGATATCAACATACATACGTTCAGACTTAGGTGACTCTACGTATATTTCTTCGTTTGAAAGGGCTGCAATAACGTCGTATGAAAGGCGGTCGCTTTCTTCTATTTCAATATTGTTGACAGGGAAGCATTGCTCTTCTGTAGCATCGATCACCTTACTGTCGAATGGTATTTCAATCTTTCCGCCTTCTGTCATGTTAACAGTCAGTTTCAGGTCTTTAATGTTGAGGTAGTAACCGAAATCAAAGTGTATAAGCACGCAGCATTGTTCAGTTCCCTTGCTGAATTCTATGTGGTGTGTAGTCATTTCCTTACTTACAGGCACCGTGTGTTTTTCAAATTCGTTGAGAACGTCGCCTGTACCCAACTCTGCCAACGAAATTGTTGCAGATGTTGCGTCATCGCTTGCCAGGGTTATGTCAAGTGATGCCTTTCCGTCAAATTGTGCAAGGTTGTACATCGGTGAGTACATATATCCATAACCGAGCACGTATCTGTACGAGTTGTCAATAGCGATGTAGCCGTCGCCAGAAGCAACATAGTTAATGTACCACATGCCTGCACCTGTCTCGCGCGGAAGTGTAAGATTTGATGTCTCCTGCGGAGTGTATGATTCAAAGTTACCGTTGGCTAATACATATTCACCGTCAGCAGTGGCCGTATGTTCCTTGTAGACTGTTGCCAGGTACAGGTTGGCTCTTTTCACGGTGTTCCAGTTTGCGACGAATGAGTTTGACGTTACTTCAGTTGCTTCTGCGACTTGCGGGGCCTCGATGTTCGGACGAACCTGAAGTTCTTTTGAAATCATGGTTATTTCGCCGTCCTGCATTGTTCCCTGTACGGTATAATAATAGATCGTATTTTCGTCAAGGCCGGTTACTAGGAACGAATTGGTTGAAACTGTCTGCTCCAGGAAAGGCACTCTTTCTTCGTAATAAGTTCCTCCGTTGATATATGAGTACACGCTCAGCTTATATTGGCTTCCCTCACCCAAGTCTTCCCAAGATGCAGTAAACTGTGTTCCGTCGTAGTCAGTTGGCTGGTATGTCTCAGGCGCTTGTTTGGTTATCTTTATTGTTGACTGGTCCGAATATGCTGACTGCATACCGTCTTTCACTGTTGCCACTTGCCAGAAGTAAGTCTCTTTGCTGTCGAGTCCGGTTACGGTTACCGACGTACCATCAACCCTTTCGTCTTTCTTCAGGTATTCATATTTAAAGGTTTCCATGCTGAAGTAGAAAAGATTGTATACATAGTAATCCGCTCCTTCCACTGCATTCCAATTCAGTGTGGCTTCGGTTCCTTTATATCCGGTCACAGCCAGTCCTTCCGGGCATGGCAGGCCGTCGCAAGCAACTTTTATGTCATCGATATACCATTCGGCTGAAGTCGAGTTGAGTTTTATATAGCTGGTCGATGTTCCCGCATTCAGTTGTACGGTATATTCTTTCCATTCATTAGTTATGTTTATATTGGTTGACGACTCGTTAAAATATGCTCCAGTGACAAAGTTCTGAATATATATCTGGTCGCCTTCGGCTTTTGTCGATTTTGCCCTGAAACTTATTGTAAAGAATCCGTTATTGGCCGAGAGATCCATTTCCGGTGTACTCAGATATCCCTTTGTGCCTGAATTATCCATGCCGATATACGCAACTCCACCTGCCTGGTATACACCTGCGCCTTGCCATCCCGGCGTCTGTGTGTAATCTTCGGGTATTGTTCCATTGTTGCCGAGGTCTTCATTGTCGGGAGCCTCTTCCGTACCCTTTGTGAATTTGGAGAAGTCTTCTGTTATCGCAGCTTCCGCTGAAGTTTTTGCCACACTTCTCAAGTTGGTCTGCAGGCTGCGCCCGAGCATATTTCCCATATACTTTGCCTTAAACGGCTTTGCATCCTGGGCGAAGACCATACATGCACACATGGTGCAGGATAAGAATAGGGTTGTGAATCTTTTCATAGATATTTATGATTAAATTGGGAGGTCGGTTATATTGTTCTCAAGAATTGCGGCAGGTAGACCTCCTTGTACCCGTCGCAAAACTTATTGTTGGGCTAATGTGATATGCAATGCTTATTCAAGTGCCTCCCGCGACCCTGATGCTAACTTTCGTTTGTACCGACGTGGGCAATGCTGATATTGATTTTATTGCTGTCTCTTATACACATCTGACGCTGCCGACGATCGCATAAGTGTAG
>ENA-OZDX01000108-OZDX01000108.1-human-gut-metagenome-genome-assembly--contig:-NODE-108-length-55945-cov-10.124620_pt1 | contig 55945 bp, 42 predicted proteins | sample MGYA00245062_ERZ653597 | MGnify/ENA primary metagenome ERZ653597 (study PRJEB26926, sample SAMN06165186) | human gut metagenome | biome: ENVO:00009003; feature: ENVO:2100002; material: ENVO:00002003...
GTGGGCTCGGAGATGTGTATAAGAGACAGTGATAATTATTCTGAAAAGTCACGTTTAAAACTTATTAGTAAATTGTCATCATTTGAAAGAATAGAAAAAGATTATTAATATGGAAAAGCTAAAAATGGAGAGCATTAATACAATAAGCTCAAATATAAATAAGATAGCGCAGTTGTTTCCTAACTGTGTGACAGAACGAAAGGGAAAGGACGGCAAGACCGAGCTTGCTATTGACTTTGAGAAACTGCAAGCAGAATTGTCTGATGATATTATCGGCGAGGGTGAGGAGCGTTATCAGTTTACGTGGCCTGACAAGCGTGCTGCAAACCGTTTGGCTAATACGCCTACTACAATGACTCTCCGTCCGTGCCGTGAAGACAGCATTGATTTTGACAAAACACAGAATATTTACATAGAAGGCGACAACCTCGATGCGCTCAAAGTATTGCGTGAGACTTATCTCGGCAAGGTAAAAATGATTTATATCGACCCGCCGTATAACACAGGCAACGACTTTGTCTATAATGATGATTTTGCTAAGGGAAAAGATAAATTTGAACAGACAAGCGGATTCTTCGATGAAGATGGCAACCAAACTATTGACCCAATGCAACGCAATACTGAAAGTAACGGCCGATTTCATACGGATTGGCTTAATATGATGTATCCGCGTTTGAAAGTGGCAAGAGATTTACTAACAGATGATGGTATTATCTTTATTTCAATTGATGATAATGAATTGAATAATTTGCGTAAAATATGTGATGAAATATTTGGTAGTTCAAATTTTGAAGGTACAATTATCCCAATTTCTAATCCTGGTGGACGTGATTATAAACAAATAGCTGTAACTAATGAATATTTAATTGTTTATTCAAAATCAGCTTCATCTATTATTAATGAGATGTCTCAAGAAGTAGAATTTAGATTATTTGATTCTTTAGGAGGATTTGAACCACGTGAACTTCGTAATCGTAATCCTAAATTTACTAGTGCAAATAGACCAAATTTATTTTATCCTTTTTATGTCAATCCTAAAATGAAAGACAATAATGGATACTGTACAGTAAGTTTAAATAAAACAGAAAATTATTATATAGAAGTTAGACCATATAATAGTTATGGAGCTGAAAGTGTTTGGCGTTGGGGAAAATTAAAAGCAAGTCAGAATATAGTTTTAGATTCAATAGATCAAAGTCAAATTATTGCTAGACAAAAGAATGATGGTAATTGGAATATATATGAAAAATGCCGGAAAAATTCTATTAAAGCAAAATCAGTATGGACTGAAACTGAAATGAGAACAGAAAATGGTACTCGTGAGGTTCGTGCATTGTTTAATGCAACATATTTTGATCATCCTAAGCCTTTAGGACTTATAATTCGATGTTGTATAATGGGAATGAATACTGATGATACTGTTCTTGATTTCTTTTCAGGCTCTGCTACCACAGCTCATTCTGTAATGCAACTTAATGCAGCAGACGGAGGAAACCGTAAATTTATAATGGTTCAGCTACCTGAACAGACAGATGAAAAAAGCGAAGCATACAAAGCTGGATATAAGAATATTTGTGAAATAGGTAAGGAACGTATCCGTCGTGCTGGAAAGAAAATTAAAGAAGACAATAAAGATAAGGAAGGTATTGAAAAGCTTGACACAGGCTTCCGTGTGCTTAAGCTCGATACGTCAAATATGGAAGATGTTTATTATACTCCGCAAGAGTTTGACGAGCAAAAGCTGTTTACTGATAATGTTAAGGCAGACCGCACAAACGAGGATTTACTGTTCCAAGTAATGCTTGACCTCGGCATAGAACTTTCTGCAAAGATAGAAGTAAAGGAGATAGCCGGCAAGACAGTCCATATTGTAGACGAAAATTATCTTGTTGCATGTTTCGATGAAGATGTAAACGAAACTACGATAAAGGAAATAGCGAAACTGAAGCCTGTTTATTTTGTTATACGTGATGCCTCGGCTGCAAACGACAACGTTATTGACAACTTTGAGCAGATATTCCGCCATTATTCGCCGGAAACAACTTGCAGAATACTTTAAAGAGAAGTTGCTATGAAATTCAAGTTTAAAATACAGCAATACCAAACCGAAGCCGTTGAAAATACCGTTGCGGTATTTGCCGGTCAGCCTTCGCACGGGTTTGCTAAATATCGCAGAGACCTCGGAAAGTATAAGCAGACCAAAATAGAATACGACGGCGACACGGGTTATCGCAATAATCAGATAGAGCTAAGCAGGCCGGCATTGCTAAAAAACATAAATGCGGTACAGAACCTGTATGACATTACTCCGTCGACTGCGCTTGCAAATGGTGCAGGCAGCGTAAACCTCGACATCGAGATGGAAACGGGAACAGGAAAGACTTACGTTTACATAAAGACGATGTTCGAACTTAACAAGCAGTACGGATGGAGTAAATACATAATTGTAGTGCCGAGCATTGCCATACGTGAAGGCGTGGCAAAGAGCTTCAACATGCTTGAAGACCACTTCATGGAATACTACGGAAAGAAAGCACGTTGGTTTGTGTACGACAGTAAGAACCTTCAGCAGCTTGACAGCTTTTCGTCAGATTCAGGTCTGAGCGTGATGATAATAAACACACAGGCATTTGCCGCCTCGATGAAGGAGGGAGGCAGAAGCAAGGAGAGCCGTATTATATATTCAAAGCGTGACGAGTTTGGCAGCCGCCGGCCGATAGACGTAATAGCAGCCAACTATCCTATAATTATAATGGACGAGCCGCAGAAGATGGAAGGCAAAGCCACGCAGGAAGGTGTGAAGCGGTTTAATCCGCTGTTTGTGCTTAACTATTCGGCAACACACAGGACGAAGCATGATACTATTTACGCGCTGGATGCGCTTGACGCATACAGGCAAAAGTTGGTGAAGCGCATACATGTGAAAGGTTTTGAGGTGAAAAACCTGCGCGGAACGAGCGGTTACATGTATCTTGACGATATTGTTCTTTCGCCAAAGCGTCCGCCTGTGGCACGCATTGAGATAGAAGTAAAGAAGGCTTCAGGCAGCATAGACCGTAAGATAAAAGAGTTTGGCGTAGGCGATAGTCTGAAAGAAGAATCAGGTTTGGCTGAATACGACGGATTTGTAGTTTCAGAAATAAATGTTAACGGTTACGTAGTTTTCCTTAACGGAGTTACTATTCACCGTGGCGAAGTGATAGGCGACACCAACGAACTTAACATGCAGCGTGTGCAAATACGTGAGACCATAAAGTCACACTTCGTCAAGGAGCGTCAGTTGTTTAAGCGTGGTATAAAGTGCCTGTCGCTGTTTTTCATCGACGAGGTGGCAAAATACAAGAGTTATGACGAAGACGGCAACGAAGTTAAGGGAGTGTTCCAAAAAATATTCGAGGATGAATATGCCCGTCTGCTTAACGACGAATTACAGATTTTCGATGAAGATTACAGAAATTATCTTCTTAGTTTCAGCCCACAGGAAGTTCACCGTGGTTACTTCTCAATAGATAAGAAGACAAACCGTGTAACAAATGGAAAAATAGAAAAGAATACAGGACTGTCTGACGATATTTCGGCTTACGACCTTATTCTTAAGAACAAGGAACGTTTGTTGAGTTTCGACGAGCCTACACGCTTTATATTCTCTCACTCTGCCCTGCGTGAAGGATGGGACAATCCGAATGTTTTTCAGATTTGTACGCTGCGTCATTCAAATTCGACAACAGCCAAGCGTCAGGAAGTTGGACGAGGGTTGCGAATCTGTGTTGACAGGAACGGCACACGCATGGATGCCGAGCAGTTGGGCGACGATGTGCATGAAGTTAATAAACTGACTGTAATAGCTAATGAAAGTTATGCAGACTTTACGGCTGCACTACAACGTGAAACCCGTGAGGTGCTTCGTGAACGTGCGGTCAAGGCTACGGTGGCTTACTTTACAGGCAAGCAATTCAAAGTTGGTGAGGAAATACACACTGTCAGCGAATCGGAAGCAAGTCGTATAATAGTTTATCTGGAAGACAACGGATATGTTGACGAAAGCGGTAACATTACACCTGAATACAGGCAGGCTGTAACAGACAAAACCGTTGCACCGTTGCCTTTGAAACTGCAACCGATAGCAGAAGGAGTAACTAAACTCATAAATTCAATATTTGACCCGAAGGCACTTGACGATATGATTGTTGAAGAGAAAACGTCAATTCCCGAGAATAAACTGAACGATAATTTCAATAAAGCCGAGTTCCAGAAATTGTGGAAAGAGATAAACCACCAATATGTCTACACCGTAAGTTACGACAGTAACGAGCTGATAGAGAAGGCAATACTTAAAATAAATGCAGAACTGGAAGTGAAACAGTTGCGTTACGTTATGGTTGAAGGCATGCAGAATGAAAATGATGTAACAGAATTCGGGGATACACGTTCGCAGTCGCATCAAATGACTGAAGTTTGTACTTCAACCGTGGCTTACGACCTTGTCGGCGATGTGGCGAAAGGCGCAAATCTAACCAGGCGTACTGTGGCAAAAATATTGAAGGGTATTAAGTCAAACAAACTTTATTTGTTTAAGAATAACCCTGAAGAATTCATCCGTAATGTTGTCAGGATAATAAAGGAACAGAAGTCGGCAATGATTGTAGAGGCAATCCATTACAACATGACAGAGGGAAAGTATGACAGCAGTATTTTCACAGTAAAGAGCAAAGTGCCGTTTGACCGTGCTTATGAAGCTAAGAGACATATTACTGATTATGTGATTACGGACAGTAAAGGAGAACGTGATTTTGCCCATGACCTTGACGAGGCGGATAGCGTTGTTGTTTATGCCAAGTTGCCGCGCACTTTCCATATTCCGACACCAGTCGGCAACTATGCTCCCGACTGGGCTATCGCAATGAATAAAGACGGTGTAAAGCATATTTTCTTTATTGCAGAGACAAAGGGTTCTTTGTTGTCAATGAATCTGTCTCAAATAGAAAAAGCGAAAATAGACTGTGCAGAGAAATTATTTAATTCGATGTCGACAGCCGATGTGAAGTATTATGAAGTGGCATGTTATCAGGATTTGCTGGATAAGATGAATGCTTTAAGCTAAAAGCTGAAAAAAGAGCAGGCCGTATCGTGAATTGGTAGTCACGTTACGGCCTTTTTTCATTTCCGGTTTCTCTTGTACAGCCTGAACTGTCCTATCGGCCGGCCGTCGGTGTCTATGAATCCGTGAATGGTTATTTCCTTGTCGTCGGTCATGCCGAAGCCGTCGGAGTCGGCGTAGTAGCTGCCGTCGGGGCACACGGTCCATTCAACGGCCGCCATGCTGCCGGTGAACGGGAACACCAGAAGCGCCTATTGCAAGGTAAATGCAGATTTTGGATAATATCATTTTATGATTAATTGCATAAGTGTTGTTGCACCTTATTTTAAAAATTCTTATCTTTGCAGAATAACAAATACCTTAAATGTAAGGTAATTAGCCACGAGATAGATAAGACGTTTGTTGGGAAACAACGGATATTTGGAATCGAATTACCCAAAAGAATAATAGTTGTTTGTAACTTAAACAGTTGAAATTAGTATAAGTATGAAGGACTTAACAACATCCAACATAGATAGGCAAAACATATTAAACAACCGCTTTGCCATAGAAAAAATGCAATCTAAAATAGGCATTACCGGTATGCTTTTCAATGGAGAGTACTTGTTTACTAAACAGATGGTTGCCGATTTCTATGGAGTGGACACGTCTACCATAGACCGTTATTTATCATCGTATGGTGAGGAACTGAAGCACAACGGTTATGTTTTATGTAAAGGTAAGTCGCTGAAAGAGTTTAAGTTGCAATTTGCTCACCTTATAAATGAGGCGAGCAAAACCACCCAGCTTGGCCTGTTTAATTTTCGTGCTTTTTTGAATGTCGGTATGTTGCTTACGGAAAGCGAGAAAGCCAAACAAGTACGAAGTATTATGTTGGATTTGGTTATATCTACCATCAATGAGAAAACGGGCGGTGGCACCAAATACATCAACCGCAGGGATGTAAATTACATACCAGCTGCCATTGCAGAAGAAAATTACCGGAAAAATCTTACGTCGGCAATCAGCCAGTGTGTAATCGGGCATGCCAACTACAAATATTCCTTAATTACAGACTATATTTATAAGGCTATTTTCAAAGAAAACGCAAAGGAGTATAGGGAGATATTAAAGCTGGATAATAAAGATAATGTTCGCCATACATTGTATGCGGAAGTCTTACTTGTCGTTTCTTCCTTTGAGAATGGCGTTGGAGCTGCCATACGTGAACAGTATAAAGCAAGAAAAAGATGTCTTACTGTTGAAGAGGTGAAATGCATAATTGATGAGCTTGCAGAACACCCCATGCAGAAGCCATACATAAATGACGCCCGGACAAAAATGGCTTCAAGGGATTACAGCTTCCGTGATGCTTACCATGGAAATATTGCAAATTATTTGAGAGCAATAACTCCTGAAGAGTTTGAACGTTTTATTGGTGACAAATCGATAGATTTCGACCGAATCTTAGCTGAAAATAAAGATGTGCTGAAACGCTTAAAACAGGCGGAAGATGAATGAGGAAATTGTTTACATTGACTATGATGAAGCCTTAAAAATCTATGGCGACATGATAGATGCCAGTGATGGAGGATTTGAAGGAGTACGTGATGAAGGTGGAATTCATGCTACGCTTGATTTTGTACAAAACGATTTATACTATCCTACATTTGCCGACAAGCTGACTTATCTTATGTATAGATTCAGCTCAGGGCACTTTTTTAATGATGGAAACAAGCGTATTGCGCTGACTCTTGGAACATATTTTTTGCACAAGAATCATTACTGTTGGCATGCCTGCATTTGTATGCGTACATTGGAGTCCATTATTTACCATGTGGCTGCATCAAATATTGACCAAGATTTGTTGTTGCGTATTATAAAAAGCTTTATGGCAGGCAAAGACTATGATGAAGAATTGAAAATAGATATCGCCAAAGCTATGAATAAGGGTGATTTAGGCATTGAAGGTGAAGATTACAGACATTAAGCTAAAACATGAAGATTTCTAAACTAATTATATAGGATGAATGGAAATAGCATATAAGCAACGTTTGATTAGCTCTGTAATGTAACTGCTGTATTTTTTTATTCTTATTTGTAAGTAGTCACGTTACGGCCTTTTTTCATCTCCGGTTTCTCTTGTACAGCCTGAATTGTCCTATCGGCCGGCCTTTGGTATTGATGAATCCGTGCAGGGTTATTTCCTCGTCGTTGGTCATGCCGAAGCCGTCGGAGTCGGCGTAGTAGCTGCCGTCGGGGCGCACGGTCCATTCCACTGCCGCCTTGCTGCCTGTAAACGGGAAGACCCAGAAGCGGTAACGGGCCTTGAAGGCGAGGTATGGGCACTGCTGTTTGATGAGCCGCATGGCTGACGGCTCGATGTCGGCTTCGGTCAGGAATTTCACTTCTCTGTGCTCAACGAGCGTTATCAGCCGCCTGTCGCCGCCGTCGTTACGGCAGAGCCACATACTGCCGTCGCTGCTGTCTATTCTAAGAATCTTGTCGCCGAGCAGCTGCATTATTTCGTAGCGTGACGGGTTGGCCTCGATGTCGTCAAGTATCCTTCTGTGCGCGTCTTCCGTGTTGTTCATAATTGTCTGCGTTTTGTGTTATTACGGAGTCTGATTACAAAGATAGTAATTTTATGGGTTCAAAAATATAAAAATATTCCATAAAGGTTATAATGATGCAACCTTTTTATGAGGTTGTTCTTTTACTTTTAAATAAGATAGGATGCGGCTCGGCAATAAAAACGTAAAAAACAATGTTTTTACGTTTTGTATTGCGCTCGCCTTTCACTACCTTTGAATAAGGTAGGATGCGGCTCGGCAATAAAAACGAAAAACATTGTTTTTATGTTTTGTATTGCGCTCGCCTTTCACTACCTTTGCAAGGCATAAACATGCGGCAAGAAATAAAGATAATCATGAAAGCAAGAAATGCGGTAATGACGCTCCTCACGGCGGGGCTTATGTTAGGCAGCTGTACTTCCACTGTGAAAGTGCCTGAAGGCAAGTATCTGATAAGAGGAACTTTGGAGAATGTGACTGACGGCACGGTGGTGGAGTTGTTGAAGGAAGACGGCAGGACGTTTAAGACCGTGTGCAAGGACACGGTGGCTGACGGCAAGTTCCTGTTTAGCGACTCGATCAGCGGCGAGGTTCCACAGAAGCTGATGCTGTTTTCTGGCGATAAAGGTTTTTCGGGCGCGTGGCTGGACGTATGGGTGCAGTCGGGTAAGTGTGTCAAGGTGACCGGCAAAGACCGTTTGCTGCCGTTGTGGAGTGTCGATAGCGACATCGCCGAACAGAAGGCTGCCGCCGGTTTCATGGCCCTGTGTCGTGCAGAAAGGGAAAAATCGATGCGGTGGAAGGCCGAGGAGGCTGACCTGTTTCGCGCCGAAAAGGAGCAGGGGCTTGATTGGGGTAAAATAGACTCGCTGCGCGCGCTGTGCGCCCCGGCAGACAGCCTGATATACTTGGCTGAGCTTGATTATATGAAGGAGGCTCCTGTTACGGCCGTGTGGCTGGATAAGTATAAGTTGTACAGCTCATTCTTGCAATGGAACCATGAGTTCGGACACCGTGACTTGATACGTTCGCTATCGGCGCGCATGTCTGACGAGGACAGGGCGACGGATGCCGGACAGGAGATAACAGCCTATCTGAACCTGCCTGAAACGGTGGGAGTGGGCGACAGTATGGTAGACGGGGATTTGTATGACCTGGACGGAAACATACGCCATCTGGCGGAGTTTAAGGGTAAATACATACTGCTCGATTTCTGGAGCCAGGGCTGCGGCCCTTGCGTGAAGTCGCTTCCCGAAATGGAGGAAATAACCGCACAATACAAGGACAGGATGGAAGTAGTCAGCATAAGCCAGGATCCCAAAGACAGCTGGAAGGAATTCATTGCCCGGAAAGGCCTGAAGGGCAACCAGTGGAACGAGCTGCGCAAGGGTAACACGGGGCTTGCCGCCGTCTACCGGGTAAAAGGCATCCCCCATTACGTGCTGATATCGCCTGACGGAAAGGTGGTGCGCATGTGGAACGGTTACGGCAAAGGCTCGCTGAAAGCAAAGATGGAGGAACTTGTCAAGTAGGAATGGCTTTAATGTCGGAAAGCTTTTTTATGCTTCTGAGTGACGGATAAGATACATCAACAACGCCGTGCAAGCCTTAACCATTGTCCGGCTGGCAAGACATTAAGGCCGGCTGTTGGTTCAGGCAAATATGAAATAAATGAAAAATCACAAATAACTTATTGTGATCAGCTTCATAATTTATATTTTCCAGGTTCAACAAACACCATCTAGTGTCAATTTCCCGGATTTACGCTGTCGTGATTTGCTTTAAAATTCCTATCTTTGCAGAGTAACAAACATCGGTAAACAATATCATCCGTTTAGGTGGGTGGTTGTGATTTGCTTTAAAATTCTTATCTTTGCAGAGTAACAAACATCAAAAACCGTGGCTTAATGACGAGGGATGGGTTGTGATTTGCTTTAAAATTCTTATCTTTGCAGAGTAACAAACATCATTGCGTCAGCACCCTTTCGCAATGCTTGAGTTGTGATTTGCTTTAAAATTCTTATCTTTGCAGAGTAACAAACATCCAAAAGGCGATACAGTCAACCACCGACAAGGTTGTGATTTGCTTTAAAATTCTTATCTTTGCAGAGTAACAAACATCCTTACATAGTACAAGGTACGTTGAGCAGCGGTTGTGATTTGCTTTAAAATTCTTATCTTTGCAGAGTAACAAACATCGAGCTGATAAACATCCGCAACTTCTTTCTGTTGTGATTTGCTTTAAAATTCTTATCTTTGCAGAGTAACAAACATCAAGCGAAGCACGCCTTGACTTTATCCAAGAGTTGTGATTTGCTTTAAAATTCTTATCTTTGCAGAGTAACAAACATCACAAGGACTTGACAAAGGAATATGAGCTGGTTGTGATTTGCTTTAAAATTCTTATCTTTGCAGAGTAACAAACATCTTGTGGGACATCATTAAAACAAAGCATTAAGTTGTGATTTGCTTTAAAATTCTTATCTTTGCAGAGTAACAAACATCAATACCAAATGAGAGCGAAGCAAACATAAAGTTGTGATTTGCTTTAAAATTCTTATCTTTGCAGAGTAACAAACATCCCACAAAGATAACGAAAAATCAAACGTAAGGTTGTGATTTGCTTTAAAATTCTTATCTTTGCAGAGTAACAAACATCCTTAATGAGTTATCTTATGATGTCCGTAGCGTTGTGATTTGCTTTAAAATTCTTATCTTTGCAGAGTAACAAACATCCCATAACAGATAGGCAAGCAATCAGAATGCGTTGTGATTTGCTTTAAAATTCTTATCTTTGCAGAGTAACAAACATCACCTGCTTGTTGAGCACGCTTCATCTGATTGTTGTGATTTGCTTTAAAATTCTTATCTTTGCAGAGTAACAAACATCACGATAGATGTAAATGTTTGATACAAAGATAAATACAAAGAAAATTAGAAAATAAAAAATGATGTTTGTATAAGATAAAAATCCAGCTATATGGCTGGATTTTTATTTATGACAATGCAATAAAGTAATATAGGATAATCAGAAAAGTTCAAGTTGCTGGCCCGGTGCGTTCGGTTCTATCGGTTTGTGACCGTAGAATATCTGTATGTTGCCAAACTGCTTGTCGGTTATGCAGAGAATACCGACGTTGCCGTATTCGGGCAGGAATGATTTAACCCGCTTTATGTGTACCTCGGCGTTTTCCATGCTGGCACAATGGCGTACGTAGATTGAGAATTGGAACATGGTAAACCCGTCACGGCGCAGATTCTTACGAAAAAGCGCATAGGCTTTTTTGTCTTTCTTGGTGTCGGTAGGCAAGTCGAAGAATACAAGTATCCACATAATGCGGTATTCGCTGAATCGGTCCATTACTGAAAATGCAATAAGTAAAGTTCTTTTTATTCAGATTTCCGGATATGCGATGCGGCGCAGTTCACCGTTGAAGCACTTGCAGAGCGACGCTGCCGTCTGCGTGGCGGCAATCATCAGCGGACTGCGGCGGCCGTTAACAGTTACGTCGAGCGTCGGTATTGAGAGCAGGCTCATCTTTATCTCTTTTGTCAGTTCGGCATATTCTTCTGTGCTGCGTCTTGAAATAATATCGTATACGAGGCGGTCAACATACGGGCGGTAAGGCTCCATTATGTCGTCGGCCAGACAGTAGGCGTTGTAACGGTTGTGGTGGTGTATGCCTAATGTGGGTAACAGTCCGGCCGACACGAGCGAGCGGGCTATAACAGCTCGAAGTATGGCATATCCGTAGTTAAGCAGATTGTTGGGCGGCATACCGTCGCGGCCACGGGTGAAGTTGTCAAGTTCGGTAATGTTACTGAAAACATTTTTCCAGTAATAAGCCGCCGCACGCCCCTCAAGATTGTCAGGGTCGCCGCTGCGCACATCGGCCGACCATCGGCTCATGCAACCAGTTTCTACTTCCGTAACATTTTTGAGCACAGCCGCCTGATTGTCTATCTTGGCTTTAACGGTCTGCTGCCACAGTTGCTTTTTCAGCGGCAGCGACGCTTCAATCTGTTTGGCGAAGCGCTCGCTCTGAAGTGTATTGCCGCAGAGCGGCAACATAAGCCCCACGGGCATGCCGCGCGAGTCGCAGGTTACGACGGCGCAGTTGTTTTCGAGCAACGCTTCGAGTAGTCCGTGCGTAAGCGTTATCTGCCTGTTGTCCAGCACTACCACACCGATGTCTTCCACCGGTATGGTTCTCGTGCTGTCCTTCTTCATTCGTTCAGGCAGTTCGCTTTTCTCCACTTCGGGCAGCTTTATCAAGAGCTGCCCGTCTTTGAGCGAGAGATAAGCCGGACTAGTGAAACATAGTGTGCGCTTTATCATATCTTTTCGTTGTTTATTTCTGTAATGTTTCCTAAGCGGTCAACTTTAATAGGAATACATGTTTCTTTTATCATTTCGCTTGTAATGGCGCGCTCCATTTTATTTAAAGGAGAAAATTCAAATTTGTCAATAATGGATGATGCAACGTTGTAATTTAAAAAGAAACATTGATTTCCTGAAGATGAAATCATCTTATAAATTCTGCTCTTGTCTAAAGGCCGCTTTATAGTTCCGCTTTTTATTTCATTCTTCGTTGGCAGATAAACGAGGTCGTTAGGCGAAAGCACAAACAGCAGTTTGGCTCCGTCTTTTTCTTCAGGAGCAGGAGTCTGTTTGTTTTTTAGTCTATCTATAACGGTCTTTAGGGGTATAGTGTCGAACACCCGCTTCATTGTTGTTTCGCCTGTCTTGCTGTCAGTTACTTCTTTCTGATATACGGCAAAGAAAAGGTTTGTGCCCTTGGCTGCTTCAACATATTTTGCAGACTTGTTGCCTTTATTGCCTATGGCAAACTTGTCAGCCTTTTCATATATCCTCACCTTATAGACAAGTTTGTGTGGCTTGCCGCCGTTAAGCTGTGTTATGTTACGGTTCATCTCATCTATACCGTCGGCCGAGAATGCTTTCTGGCAGTCACCGCCGTTGGCTTTAAGATGGCGCAGCAGAATTTTCTGTATGCCGGTATCGGTTATTTTGTCTATCAGTTTTTCTGCGTCATCGGCCTTTGTTGTCTTGCTGAACAGTGATACAAGGTCGTTGCCGAAGCGTGTGGCGAAGTATCGGTCGTTTGTCTCTTTTGTGAAATAATAAATATTTATTTTCTTGAGATTAACGTCCTGCCATGCGTCTTTGTTATCTTCAAAATACTTGGTTATTTGTTTCAGATTGTGGTCAAGCTCTTTCATTGCCATTATTTTCTTCTTCAGGTCTTTGTCAACAATGGCCTTAGGATTAGCCACGGCATCCCTGAGCGACACTTCCTTGATGCGTCTCAGGTTAACCTCGCCATACACCGTGTCTTTGTGCATTGGCTTGCGTATGGCAAGAAGGTGTTTGCCGTTGTGTTCCTCCTGCCTTACTATCTTCTTTTCCTTTATATGTTTCTCCTCGTTGTAGACTATCTTCTGATATTTGTTCACAGTCTTGTTAATAACCCTAAGATTCTGCTTAAAGCTGACAACTATGCCACGCAAAGCCTGCTCCACATCGGCGTTGAACGAAGACCACGGCTTAAGAAATTCGCGCGCAACGCAGACTGTGCGCTGTTCTCCGTTTCTGGTTACTACGGTGTCTTCATAACGGCGCAGTTTGTGCGACAGCTGATAGCGCATGGCATTGTTCTTGGACATGGCAGCCTCGTTGTTCAGCAGGTTTACGTGGTTGCGCGTAGTGCAGGCTATAACGATTGCGTCCATTGCATGGTGGCGGTGGTCTATGCGTTTCTTGTTAAATCCTTTTTGCAGGTTCAGTGGCATATTGGGTATGGTGTGGCCGTTGGTGCTTGTTGTGGTAAACCGCTCTGAACCTGTAATGGCGTTGAGCCTTTCAAAGCGTGGCAATATTATATGGTTCCACACATCGTTCACGCCCCAGTCGCGTTTCAGCCTGTCTGTTATCGCTCCGTTACATGTTATAACGTTCCTCGATATGTCTTCCTGCTCGCTTTCCTCGCGCACCATGTTAGAGAGCAGCGACTTCATCTTCTTGCTGATGTAGCGGCTGTCGTTCATTTGTCGTTCGATAAACTTGTCGGGAATGTCGTCCATGAGCAGTTTCTTCATCTTCACAGGATTCTTTTTGAAGTTTTTCTGCACCAGTTCCTCGTATTCCTTAACCGAAAGTATGGTTACATGCTCGCCCATGCTGATGTGGACTTTCTCGCCGTGGTGTGCTTTTATGAATTCGTAGCCCAGCATCCTGTCTTTGAGCTGGTTTACTTCTGCCTCGCATATAACCTTGTTGGACATTGAATCATCGAAATAGCGCGACTGCGGAATTACGTGTTCTATCTGATAATCGTCAGTGAACAGACGCGAAAGTGATATGGTGCGTCCTGTGTAAGGCGACTGATAGTTCTGTTCGAGCCACAGTTTATATTTCATTATCTCGCTGTGTGTGGGGCGTTTCTTAATGTCAGATTGGTTGAATTTGTTTATTATCTCGCTTATCTCGTCGGGCACTTCATCGACACTTTCCAACGCGCCTTCCTCATATATCCTCAACATCTCCTGCTGCGACGGCGAATATGGGCGTACGTTTTCTATGCCGAATTCAGGATTCATAAACTCGGTAAGCAGGGCCTTTACCCGCAGGTTGGCGTTCTCGTTTTCAGTCATACGCTTTGACATCTTCTTCCTGACATCAGCAGGATTTTTCATTTCTCGGCCCATTTCTATGTGTATCTCGTCTATCTTGCCATACTGCCGCCAGATGTCGCGCACGGTGCGCAAAGTCTCCGTAACCACCTGCTCAACAATGGGGTTGCGCAATGAGTGTTGCTTAAAGTGGTCAAGATATTGGTCTATGTCGGCCGGACAGTTCCAGCGTGTTATATCCTTCGACTCACTGTGGCGGTCGTAGACGATATAGCAGGCAAGCCAAAGGGGCAAGCCTTTGAAATGTGATACATCCGTCAGGTTTATCGCCTTCTCCCTTACCCGTGTCCTTATTCTCTCGTCGTATTCGCCGCTGATAATCTTGTCAATACGTTCAAGTGTGTGTTTGTCAATGGCGTCTGCACTCCAGTACCTGCCTGTACGCATAAGCGCCAGCAGTTTCTTTATAGCCTTTTCTGAATAAGAGCCGTAATCTTTCTTGAACGGAGGCAATGAACTGAAAACTTCAGCAAACTTTTCGCCGAGTCCGTTAGCCGTGGCAAATTTATCCATGGCCTTTCTTATTTCCTGCTTGTCTTCTACCGAATAAAGGATGTGCCACAGGCGGTATTCATTGTCCTTGTTTAGGAAAGCAGCGTTTACGCCGGCATCTTTCAGCCCTTTAAGTATCTGTGCACGGGTTTCGTTGCACGGATAAGTCTTGTCTTCAACATAATTCCAGCGGTAAGGATAGTCGCTGTCCTTGCCCTTGGGCTTCTTTATCTTGAAGAATGTGCCGAGAAGTATGTTCTGGGTTATATCCTTGCGGTCGTTGAGGAAGTCGAATATGGCCACAACATCGTCAGCACTCTTTATAAATTCGTCGGTAACGTCTACATCAGTTTTCACGCTGTCGCCAACCTTCTTCTGTCGTTCGTATATCCTTATGTTTTGCACGAACTGCCACAGACGGAACTCCTGGAAAATTGGATTAGATTTGGCTATACATTTTACGGGAGCTGTTTTTACCTCGCCAGTTCCCTTTTCTGTATAATTATGTTCCTCATACGGGCAGTTGCCAATCAGCGATTTCTTGCTCTTCAATGGGCGCTGATAGAAAATAATGTTGTCTATAAACAAATAAGTGAAGTCGAATAATTCGATGGACTTTCTGTAAGCGTCGTTGCTCCGGTACAGCTCTTCTATACATTTTATGTATAATGCCCTGTCATTAAGTTCCGGAATAAAGCGTTTTTGTGATTCAAGTATCTTCTTGAGTTCGTCTTTATAGTATTTACGCTCAACTGTTCTTACGAGCTTGCCTCTTATTTTCTGAGTGGGATTGGCTAACAGTGCGTCGTAAATGTATTCGCCTACGGTCTTGCCAGATCTGTCGATGTCGTTCTCCGTCTTCTTTTTTATCAGAGTCCAGTCGTCTTCCTTAGGCATCCTGAACGAGCGCTTGATGTTTCCCTCCTTGTCTTTCTTCGGCGTTCCGTCTTTTTCAAGGTCAGTGGTAACGATAAACTCTTTGGTCTTGCCTATCCAATCGGGAGCCACGGCGGCCGGACGACGATAAACCATACCGTTCTCAAGCATGATGTTAAACCATGTGTCCTTACCTTTCTTCTCGCCCGTGTCCTCAACGCCGACCACTTTCAGCGCGTAATATTCTACAAGCTTGCTTTTATCTTCACTCAGCTCATCCTCTCCTCTCAGTTGGTAATATCCGCGCTTTTGGTTGAAGTTGAGCAGCAGCCAGGCCAGTTCTTGTTTTGTAAGAGGCTGCGACAGGGCTTTCTTGCGCAGATAATATATTGTCCAGTCGTATGGCACTTTTTTTCCGTCTGCCAGCCATTCAGGCTGGTGCAAGGTGAAATCGCCAAGCATTTCGTTGAACGAGCCATTATATACGAAAGTCCATTTACCGTCATTATCTTTTTTCCAAGCTATCTTGCATCCGTCGTCATCTTTAAATTTGCCGTAACGTGTTATGGCTGCTGAATAATGTTCTGGCAAAAAACCTATTACATCAAGCACCCTGTTAAGGCGTTCGCGGCGCAGCTTATGCCTTTCAAGCAGTCGTCTTATGCCTCTTGCATTAGTCCTGTCGGCCGTCTGTGAAACAGAGTTACCTTTTTCGAAATCGCCCTGAATAGATGCGTCCATAGGAATAATTCTGCTACCGGCGGCAATAATCATGTTGTCGTTAACAGTTTCATTATCATTCTCTTTTTCTTTCACCAAAGCCCAACCAATACTGTTGGTGCCGAGGTCTAGTCCGAGTATTCTTTTCATAAGTATGTTTTTATATTGAAGCATGCTGGTGCAGGCTTCACAATTAGTGTTTATTATTTTCTGTGCATATTTGAATAGTCCTGTTGCCGGGCAAGGGCGTTATTTTGCATTGTCAGGGGTTGGTTTTGGTGTCGTCAGGTATGTTCTTGCCCTTGTGTCCGGCGTATTGGGTTTTCATGGATTGTCTGCGTTTCGTGTTATTCTGGAGTCTGATTACAAAGATAGTAATTTTATGGGTAAAAAGTGGAAAAAGGGGAAGGTAATAAGGAAATATTTAAAGGTTTACATGTGCTTGGCTTTGGTGTTTATGGCCGCTGGTGTAACGGTCTTAAGTTACGAGAGGCAAGGCTGTTGGTGCAGGCTGTTATTTTTACATTACTATAATATGATAAAAATCCGGAAAAGAGTTTGAGTTCTTATTTATTATGTGTATCTTTGCCGTCAGAATTTTAAGCAAATCACAATAAGGATTATTCCGTTGTGAAAACATTTAGGTTGCCCCGTCGTCCTTTAACGGCGGGGATTTTTTGATTATGGTAGGAGCGGTGGCCGCAGGCCCCGTAGTTAAATAGGTTAATGCGAATGATGAAAGAGAGAATCGACGAATTTGAGATAATGGCGCCCGTGGGCAGCCGCGAGAGCCTTCAGGCTGCGCTCCAGGCCGGTGCCGACTCTATTTATTTCGGCATCGAGAAGCTGAACATGAGGGCGCACTCGGCCAGCACGTTCACCGTTGACGACCTGCGCGAGATTGCCGCGACGTGCGGCGAGCGGGGCGTCAAGACTTACCTGACGGTGAACACGATTATCTATGACGACGACATTGAGCTGATGCACCAGATAATAGACGCCGCCAAGGAGGCCGGCATCTCGGCGGTGATAGCGAGCGACGTTGCCGTGATGACGTACTGCCGCGAGGTGGGGCAGGAGGTGCACCTGTCAACGCAGCTCAACATAAGCAACATCGAGGCGCTGAAGTTCTATGCGCAGTTTGCCGACGTGGTGGTGCTGGCGCGCGAGCTTAACATGGAGCAGGTGGCACGCATACACGAGCAGGCCGAGCAGATGAACATCTGCGGCCCGTCGGGCAGGAAGATACGCATAGAGATGTTCTGCCACGGGGCGCTGTGCATGGCGATAAGCGGCAAGTGCTACCTGAGCCTGGACAACGCGGCGCGCTCGGCCAACAGGGGCGAGTGCATGCAGCTGTGCCGGCGCTCGTACATCGTGACCGACAAGGAGACGGGCACGGAGCTTGAGATTGACAACAAGTACATAATGAGCCCGAAGGACCTGAAGACGGTGCGCTTCATCGACCGCATGATGCGGGCCGGCGTGCGCGTGTTCAAGATAGAGGGCCGTGCGCGCGGGCCTGAGTATGTGTACACGGTGGTGAAATGCTACAAGGAAGCCATACGGAGCGTACTGGACGGGACGTTCACCGAGGAGAAGAAGGACCAGTGGGACGAGCGCCTGGCTACGGTGTTCAACCGCGGCTTCTGGGACGGATACTACCAGGGTCAGCGCCTTGGCGAGTGGAACAAGAACTATGGCTCTAACGCTACGGAGCGCAAGGTGTACGTGGGCAAGGGTGTCAAGTATTTCTCCAAGCTGGGCGTGGCGGAATTCTCGTGCGAGGCTTGCGAGTTCTCGGTAGGCGACAAGATGCTGATAACGGGTCCCACGACGGGCGTGATGTACGTAACCGTCGAGGAGATTCACGACGACACGCACGCCGTTGAGACGGCCCAGAAGGGCACGCGCGTGGCATTCAAGGTGCCCGGCAAGGTGCGCCCGAGCGACAAGCTGTTCAAGATAGTTAAGGAGAAACCGAAGTATTAAGTTTTACGTGTCAGGTTAGTTAAAGGAGATAAGCTGTATGACGTTGCTTTTCAGGAGCTGAAAGGTTGCTTTTGATCTTGCAAAATGTATCTTCTTGGACGCTGGCGGATAATTGACGAATATATAAAAAAATAAAGATTATGACAATAAACGAAGCACAGGACGAGGTAATAGAGGAGTTTGCTGACTTTACCGACTGGATGGACAAGTACCAGTTGCTGATTGACTTGGGCAATGACTTGCAGCAGCTCGACGACAAGTATAAGACCGAGGACAACCTCATCGACGGCTGCCAGAGCCGCGTGTGGCTGCAGGCGGACTACGTGGACGGCAAGATAAACTTCACGGCGGAGAGCGACGCGCTCATAGTTAAGGGCATAATAGCGCTGCTGATACGCGTGCTGAGCGGGCATACGCCGCAGGAAATCCTTGACGCCGACTTGTATTTCATCGAGCGCATCGGCCTGAAGGACCATCTGTCGCCTACGCGCTCAAACGGTCTGCTGGCAATGGTCAAGCAGATTAAGGTGTACGCTTTGGCGTTTAATTCGTAATTCATAATTCATAATTCACAATTCATAATTCACAATTTATAATTCATAGTTCGCAATTGGCTTGCGTCTAACTCCGTTTCATGAAGTTGTGATTCGTGGGTTTGTGTTTTCTGGTTTTCAATTAAATTAAGTGCCATGCGTAAATTGAAGGTTACGGAGATGAACCGTCTCACGGTGGACGAGTTCAAGAGTTCGGAGAAGATGCCGCTGACGGTGGTTCTTGACGATGTCAGGAGCATGTACAACGTCGGGTCGGTGCTGCGCTCGTGCGACGCCTTCCGCGTCGAGGCCGTGTGGCTGTGCGGCATTACGGCCGTGCCGCCCCATCCCGAGATACACAAGACGGCGCTGGGCGCCGAGGACAGCGTGGAGTGGCGCTACTTCGCTTCGGCGCTCGACGCCGTAAGGGAGCTGCAGGGGCGCGGCGTAAGGGTCATGGCCGTCGAGCAGTGCGAGGGCAGCATGATGCTCGACAGGTTTGAGCCTGAGGGCGGACAGGGCTACGCCGTCGTGCTGGGCAACGAGGTTAAGGGCGTGCGCCAGGACGTCGTCGACGCCTGCGACGGCTGCCTCGAGATACCCCAGTTCGGCACCAAGCACTCGCTTAACGTGTCGGTCACGGCAGGCATCGTAGTCTGGCACTTCGCCCAGGCTTATATCAAGGCTTCGGGCAGCCGTTAGGTGTCACAAGCGGCTCCGGGCTGAGGCTTGTGGCCGGTGGCTGTCCGGATATGGAATCAGGATATAAAAATAATGTCCGCAGACGGTATCCATTACATGTAATGGTACGTCTGCGGACGTTGGTTTTTTATTTATGAGAGGGTATTTATTTATTTCTTCCATACCTTGACCGAGCCGCGGCCTGTCGCTATTATGTAGGCTCCTGCGGGCAGGCTGCTCATGTCGATGCCGTCTTTTGCGTTGTAGCGCTTCATGTTCATCATCAGGCCCGATGTGCTGTACACGCGTACCTGCTCGTTGTCCTTTACTCCGGTAAAGCGTACCGTGCCGTTTTCATAGCTTGCCTGAACCATGTCGGTTGTGGTAGTGCGCACGGTGCCGATGCCGGTCGGCGTCACGGGCGTGTATTTCAGTTCGTACACGTCGTAGATTCCCAGTTCGCCCGTAAACCAGTCGCTTGAGTAGATGGTGTCGGTAAGTACGGCGTTGGTCGAGTTCAGGTACACGGTGCCGTCCCATTCGTTTTCTACGGGGTAGAGCGTCTTTGCCGACTCGATGGCTGTGTCGAAGGTGTAAAGCTCGCGCTGTGTCACGTCGTCTTTCGACTCGTTGTACTTGTACCATTCCTCTATGTTGCCGTTGGCGTCATATTCGAACACCTCGCCGCCGGCTTCAACTATTTCGTATGTCATAAGGTCGAGCATGGTGCCCAGCTTTTCCACCACCCTGTCCTTGTCGTCGTATACGTACTTGTATCCGTTCGAGAATTCCATCTCGCCGCCGAAGAACGCCGAGTAGTATTTCTCCTCGTCTAGCCTTCCCTTCTCGTCGTAGGTGTATATGGCTTCCTCGAACTTGTCTGTGCGCTCTTCGTCCCAGTATGCGTTGCGCTGCACCAGCTTGTCGCCTTCGTAGACATACTCGTACACGCCGCCGAGCAGGAAGTCGGAGCCGTCGAAGTCGAGGTTGAAGTTGGTGCGGCTTGCCAGCCTTCCCTTCTCGTCGTAGGTGTACCTTATCTGTGTGGAGTATGTGTAGAAGTCGTCGCCGCTGAACTTCTGGTAGCCCTTCTCGAGCACCTCGTTGCCCTGCTCGTCGTAGACATACTTGTTGCCGGTGTCGTAAACGTAGCCGTCGAGTTCGTAGTAGTGTGCCGTGCTGTCAAGGCGGCCGTTGTCCTCGTCGTACATGTACTTATAGTATTCAGGCGTATACTTTGAGTTCATTTCAGACAGCTTGTATTCATACTGCTGTGCGAATGATGCTGAAGAGAGCATGAGTGCGGCGATGAAAGTGAAGTAAGTTTTTCTCATAAGGCTTTAATTTTTAATGTTGGACGTCTGTTTGATAATGAAATGTTATATATCACACCGTAAAAGTAAACATTATTTTAATAACTGCAAAATATTTTTATGAAAAATAGTGTATTTGTATATAAAAAATTGAACTTTGCCGGAAAAATGTCAAATCGTAAGCCTTGTTTTGTTAAAATATGAAAGAATATACTCGTGTTTGCTTGCTTACGATTTTTAGAACCGTTTTTTGCCGCCGGAAGCAGAGTGTAGCACCACTTCGTGTGCATGGGTTGGGCGTAGTTGTCCGTGGGCTTGCCAAACCCACGGTTACGTAAAGTTCAACCCTCCGGGCTGTGATATATGATGATTTTGCAAGATAATTAAATTTGTGCGATGGCTAAATCTGTACGATGATTTAATCAGTGGGATGATTAAACTTGGGAAATGGTGAAATTTGTAAGATGGAAACAGTGTGCCGTTTCCATAAAAAAGCCAGCCGCTGGCGTTTTATCCGTCAGTGGCTGGCTTTTATCGTGGTGTATGTTAAACGGTATTATTTTACCAACACCTTCTTCACGCTGCTTGTGCCGTCGTTGTATTTGGTCTTCATTATGTACATGCCGGCTGCAGGTCTGGTGGTCTTTACTCCGGAGAGGTTGAAGTATTCAGTGCTTACGGCCTGCTTGCCGCCCTCCACCTTGCCGATGCCGGTGTCGAGCACGTTCTCGGTGACAAGGTCTGAAGCGTATTTTGTGCCGTCTTCGTCAACATAGAACGACTGCAGGGCTACCGTCTCGGCTATATCCTTCTTCAGGTAAATTGTGTGCGATGTGTTGTACACATAGATGTCGTAATAGTTTGACGCTTCGTATGGCACGTCAGTGGTGGGCTCTGTGAAGAGCGGATATTCCTCTGGTGTGAAAGTGTACAGCTCGCCGTCCACGTAGAGGTTGTAGTACATCTTGTTTCCTGAAAGTATTGCGCCTTTCTCGTTCTCGTTAGGTATGTCCCATTCCAGTGTGCTTATGCCGGGGTTGTTCAGGCAGTTTGTGAGCGATGGGTTAAGCGGTTTGGCCTTGAACATTTCAGGTGTTTGTTGCCACATCGACGGGTTTTCGGCTATGGCCATGGCCGAGATGTTTTCTTTGCTCGTGCTTACTATGAATGTTTCGTCTTCCTGTGCCGTGTACATGCCTGTCTCGGGATTGTAGACGAGCGTCACCTTGTCGATAGGCTCGTACTGGTTCCATTCGGATGTTTCGTCAACGAAGATCCTTGCTGCCATGAAGTAGTAGAACTGGTCCCACTCGTTCTTGCCCATGTACTGGTTGGTGGGGAATGTTATCTTGCCGTCTTCCATGGTGCCCTTGAACCAGTAGCCTTTCATGTATGATGTGAATCCGTCTACGTATATGTCGTTGCCGTCTACGGCCACCTGTACTATCGACTTCTTGCCCAGGGTCTCGAAGGCCCATTCCTGCATCACGGCGTCGGCCGGTGGTGTGACGGGTTCGCCGTTGTCAATGATGTTCCATGTCTCGAAGGTGTCGCCGTATCCAGACCATACCTGCAGGGCGTGTGGCTCGTTGCTGTATGTCACGCCTACGAGGTATTTGGGGTTGTTGCCTGTAGTGACGTCGTAGTCGGCTGAGTTGCCGAGGTTAAGCTTCACGTTGCCGGCATCGTCCACATCGTATTCGAGGTAGTTGTCTTCCGGATAGCAAATCATGTAGTATTTCTCTCCGTTTTGTTCCACTTCCTCTAGCTTGTTAAGGTACATGTCCTTCATGGTGCCGTCGGTGTCGTAGTATGAGCCGATGCACTGCGGAAGTTCAACCGTTATCTTGCCGTCGGCGTATGTGCCCTTGGCGAATGTGCCGGTGCTGTAGTTGGCCACTGGGTTCTGTATGTACACTTCGCCGTTGCTGCACCATACAATCTTGTTGGTCGTCGTGCCCGACATGTATTGCAGGCCATACTCCTGGCCCCAGAACACCCAGCCCTCGTATGACTCGTTGTAGTATTTTGTCTCGCCTTCCGGCGCCTGAGATATTATGTCAGTCGGGTCTTGCCCGTATGCATTGCTGGGAACAAGCTTGGGCATCCCTAGCGGCTGCGCCATGACTGTTGTTACTGCAAGTAATTGGATTGCTGAAAAAAGTAATGATTTCTTCATGTTTTGTTGTTTTAAGTGCTTTTCCCCGATTGTGCAGTTGTTGATGTGGCCAAGTGTGGATGTGGGACGGCGCCTGCCTTTTGTCTTAGTTCGGCGTCTTCATCCGTGGTCTGTTTGAATGTTCTTGCCTTGTGGCAAGTGTGCCGCCTGTGCTTTTGGTGCCAGCTGTGGCGGAAGGGTGGAAGTGAGTGTGTTATGTCATAGGCTTATGATTTATATATTATACTTATATTGTATTTACAGTTTGTTGATATTTATAGAACAAAAGTAATTAATTGTTTTTAAAATTACAAATAAATATGAATAAAAAGATGAATTGGTGTTTATTTTATCTGAATTATTGATTATTTGTTTACAAGAACTATTAAAAAACATGAATTTTTAATCTTGCAAGGTGCTCTTGTTCACTTTCATATTTTAAGACCGTTATGGGCCGTTGCGGCAGGCATCGTCGTCTGACACTTCGCTTAGGCTTATATTAAGGCTGGCAGAGTGTTAGGCTGCCATGTCGAGCCTTCCATTTTTGACGGTTAAAAGTAGGGGTAGCACCACTTCGGGTGTATGAAGGTGGGCGTAGTTGTCCGTGGGTTTGGCAACCCACGGTTACGTAAAGTCCAGCCCTAAGGGCTGTGATATATGGTGATTTTGCAAAATAATTAAATTTGTGCGATGGCTAAATCTGTAAGATGATTTAATCAGTGGGATGATTAAATTTGGGAAATGGTGAAATTTGTAAAATGGAAACAGTGTGCCGTTTCCATAAAAAAGCCAGCCGCTGGCGTTTTATCCGTCAGTGGCTGGCTTTTATCGTGGTGTATGTTAAACGGTATTATTTTACCAACACCTTCTTCACGCTGCTTGTGCCGTCGTTGTATTTGGTCTTCATTATGTACATGCCGGCTGCAGGTCTGGTGGTCTTTACTCCGGAGAGGTTGAAGTATTCAGTGCTTACGGCCTGCTTGCCGCCCTCCACCTTGCCGATGCCGGTGTCGAGCACGTTCTCGGTGACAAGGTCTGAAGCGTATTTTGTGCCGTCCTCGTCGACGTAGAACGACTGGAGTCCTACCGTTTCATTTACGCTTTGCTTGAGGTAGATGACGCGTACGGTTCCGAAGAAGTCAATGTCGTAATAGTTTACCGCTTCGTATGGCACGTCGGTGGTAGGTTCGGTGAACAGCGAGTATTTTTCGGGTGTGAAAGTGTACAGCTCGCCGTCCACGTATAGGTTGTAGTACATGTTCTTGCCCGGCAGTATGGCGCCGTTTTCGTTCTCGTTGGGGATGTTCCATACAATCGTGCTGACATTGGGGTTTGACTTGTAGTCTTCCAACGAGGGATTAAGTGGTTTGGCCTTGAATATTTCCTGGTTTTGTTTCCATACCGACGGGTTTTCGGCAACGTACATGGCCGAGATTTCCTCATTGCTCGTGCTTATTATGAAGGCTTCGTCCTCCTGTGCCGTGTACTTGCCGGTTTCGGGATTGTAGACGAGCGTCACCTTGTCGATTGGCTCGTACTGTTTCCATTGGGATGTTTCTTCGGTTGATACCTTTGCTGCCATGAAGTATAAGAACATGTCAAAATCACTGTTTATGCCCATGTACTGTTTCGTCGGGAATGTTATCTTGCCGTCTTCCATGGTGCCCTTGAACCAGTAGCCCTTCATGTACGATGTGAATCCTTCAATGTATATGTCGTTGCCGTCAACAGCGACTTTTATTATTGACTTTTCGTCAGGTGTCTCGAAGGCCCACTCCTGCATCACGGCGCCGTCCGGCGGGGTTACGGGTTCGCCGTTGTCGATGACGTTCCATGTCTGGTACGTGTCCCCGTAACCTGTCCATGCCTGGATGGTGTGGGGCTCGTTTCCGTCGGTTACGCCTACAATGTAAGGCGGGTTTTCACCGTTTGTGACGTCGTAGTCGCCCGTATTGCCAATATCGAGCGTTACTTTTCCCGTATCGTCCACATTGTATTCTATGTAGTTGTCTTCGGGGTAGCAGATCATGTAATGTTTCTCCCCGTCCTGTTCGACTTCCTCCAACTTGTTCAGGTAAAGTTTCCGTATTGTTTCGTCATGGTCATAGTAGTAGCCTATGCACTGCGGCAGCTCTACCTTTATCTTGCCGTCGGCGTATGTGCCCTTGGCGAATGCGTTTGTGTTGTAGGCGGCCACTGGATTATTGATGTACACCTCATTGTTGCCGCACCATACAATCTTGTTGGTCGACGTGTCCTGCACGTGTTCCGGTCCTGAGTCATCCCCAAAGTACATGAAACCTTCGTATGCCTCTTTGTAGTATATCGTATTCCCTTCAGGGGCTTTGTATATTATTTCGGGAGGCAGTTCGTCGTTCCCCTGGTCTGAAGTCAGCCCGGACATCCCCGGCGGCTGTGCCATGACAGCTGTTGCTGCAAGTAATTGTATTGCTGTAAAAAGTACGAGTTTCTTCATGTTATTTTAGTTTTGCGTTTTATCCCATCGGCTTATGGTTTGTGATATTTGGTATGATGTTTTAGCCTTGGTATTAGTATTTCCAGCAAAAATAATTATTTTTTTCATAAAAGCAAAATAAATTATGTGTATTGATAATGATTATGCCTTTATTTGTGTTGATTTGATATTTTGTCATGCCTTTTCCCGCCGCCTTCGTTTATCGTTGCCACGGCATCGTGCCGCCGTGCTGGCAGGCTGGTGCATGAACGGCTGCAGGCGGACGAGTCATCGTCCGCCTGCAGCCGTCGTGTTGTATTTGTTGCCGTGTGCGCTTCCGTCATCCAACGGCAGATTTTATCACGTCAACGAGTATCGGCTTCATGCCGCCCACGAAGCATTCTACGGCTATCACCATAAGCAGCAGGCCCATGAGTCGCATCATTACGTTGTTGCCGGTCTCGCCGAGCACGCTTACAAGGCGTGTTGAGGCCCGTAGTATGAAGTACGTCAGTATGTAGATGAAGGCTATCGAGCCTACAAGTATGCCTTTCATTGTGATGGTGTGGGCGTCGCTCATCAGCACGATGGTGTTGGCTATGGCGCCGGGGCCGCAGAGCATGGGTATGCCGAGCGGCGTTATCGATATGTCGTCGGCGTAGGTCTTTATCTCGTCGGGGTTCAGTTTTACGTGGGTGTAGCGTGCCTGGAGCATGTCGTAGCCAATCTTGAATATTATCACTCCGCCGGCTATGCGGAATCCGTTGGTGGATATGCCGAAGAACATGAAGATGAACTGGCCGGCGAAGGTGAACACGATGAGGATGAGCACGGCCGTTATCGTGGCGCGCTTGACTATCGAGCGGCGCTGCTTGTCGCTCATGCCGTGGGTCATTGTAAGGAATACCGGCATGGTGCCAAGCGGGTTGGCAAGTGTGAAGATTGACGTAAGGCACAACAGTGCGTAAGGCAGTAAAGTTTCCATAATCTTGATTTTTTTTGCAAAAATATAAATTATTTAAGAATTAGCAGCTTTACTGTCGGAAAATTATGCTTTGTAAGCCTTGTCCGTGTCCTGTTTGGTGCCGCGGCGGCGTCCAGGCTGCCGCGCATGCGGCCTGAGGGTAGGGGTTCCCCCATTGATTTTAGGGCTTTTCCTTTGGGGTTGTCAATAATTTTTCGTTCCTTTGCAAGCAAATAACATTAAAAACGACTATCAACATGAAACAACTTATCACTCTGGCGCTCCTTGTCCTGGCACTTGTTATGCCGGCAACGGCGCAAAGCTATTATGAGAGCAGATACTACAACCGCTGCAGTGGCAAGCTCGACTACGGCGTCGGCAACAGCTGGCTTGACTCGGGCGATATGTATTACGGATTGAGGATAGGCCCGTCGTTCTCCAAGGTTAACTCTGACGACGCCGAACTCGACGGCGGCAACTGGCAGACCGGTCTTAACCTGTCCGTAATAATGGGCATTCCGCTTACCAACGAGATGCCTCTCTACATCGAGACCGGACTGTCTTACACCGAGAAGGGCGGCAAGAAGAAGGTGACCAGCCTCGAGGGCAAGAAGAAGATGACCTACGACCTGAACTACCTCGAGATACCAATCGTGCTGAAGTACATCTACGACATCGACGGACACTTCACCGTGCAGCCTTACTTCGGCGGATACCTGGCATGCGGTATCAGCGGCAAGATAAAGAACTACGGCGAGCGCAAGGCCTTCAACTCGTTCTCTGACGACGCCTTCCAGCGCTTCGACGGCGGACTGCGCTTCGGCATCGGCGCCGGCTACGAGATGTTCTACGCCGACCTGGCCTTCGACCTCGGACTGTCAAACATCTGCCACGACATGTTCGACACGTCGCACAACCGCAGCTTGACGCTCAACTTCGGCGTCAACTTCTGACATCAAGGCGCCGGCCGGACTTCCCGGTTTCGTGCCGCGCGCATTGCCGGTTAAACCATACTGCCCGCCCTTCCTCGAATGAGAGGAAGGGCGGGCTTTGTTTATTATTATGTTTATTTGGGGAGTATGAATAAACATCCGTTATCTTAATTGTGGCTGGAAAGTACGGCAATTGTGCTTATAGTGGCCGTAAGCCTTTTTACATATATTTTTATTGCAACAGCCGCTGGTGACGCCACATGATAGGGAAATGTCCGTAAAGATTACGAATTTCCCTATCATGGTTTAGGGAAATCATTTTGCGTGGCATGTTTTTTATTGCCAACTTTGCAGCAGAGAAAAAGACACGGCGGCGACATAACGTCACAGATGTTAGAAAACGTTATCAAATACAGGTTGCGTTAAACCGTCGGAGAGTAAAACAATCAAACAGATAACAACCACAAAAAGACTACGGTTATGAGAAAGATTATGATTTGCATGATGGCTGTAATGACGGGCTTTACATTCGCCAGCGCACAGCCGGGCAAGCCGAAGAAGGCAAAAGGGGTTAGGAGAGTTGAAGTGGTTGCACCGGGCCACGGAGTATCCGTAAGCAGGACCATTAGCGCAATACCGTCGAAGAGCATATATGTAAGTTTCAACGGACTGCAGTTCATCTACGACGAAGGCGGCAGATATTACCGTAAGCTTGCGCCGTCGAGATTCGAGATAGTACGTCCGCCGGTGGGACTTCTTGTCAAGAAGGTGTACAAGCCGAAGACCGTCAGGCGCAACAAAGAGAAACTTTATCTCTCCGACGGAGTGCTTTATAAGAAGGTGAAAACACCACACGGTACCATGTATAAGGTGGTAAGGTTCATGTAAGACGGCATCTTCATGACGCACAGGCTGTTTTTCAGAATATTATTGTAAATTGTTTAAATAAAGAATAGGAGACTACATTATGAAAGAACTTAAAGTATTGGCAATGGTGATAATGCTCGCCGCCGGCATGCAGGCGGCCGCACAAAACGACACAACGCGCACCGGCAAGGCCGGCAAACCGTCGAAAGAGGAAATAATGAAGAAAAGATGGCATGCACTGGCCGGCCGGATGATGCTCACCGACAAGCAGACCGAAGAACTGGAGGGCACATACTGCGACTACATGAAGGAACTCGCACAGCTGAGGGCTGATAAGCGCGGCGACAGAAAAGAGGCAAGGGCTGACATGGACGGAAAGAAGAATGGCAGATTGCAAATGTCTGACGAGCAGGTGGCCAAGATGACCGTCAACGGTTTCGACATTCAGCGCAAGCGCATAGACATAAAGGAAAAATACTTCAAGAAGTTCAGCAAGGTGCTCTCTGCGCGTCAGGCCAACTATCTGCTGAAGCACGGCGGAATGAAGCAGGGACAGAAAAAGCGCATGAAGAAACAGGCCGACAAGAGAACGATGCCCCGCAAACGCCTTGCCACTGGTGTGTAAGCGATACACAGGTAGAGGTTTGACTGCCCGTCAGGCAGTTGTAGCATGAAAGCCGCCGGCAAACCGGCGGCTTTCATTTTGTCATGACATGCTTGTTTACAGCCATTCAACATAATACCACGGCCGCATTGCGGCGCGTTATGTCAGTTGAATATCTTGACGCCTATGAACAGCGTGCGCGGCTGCGTGGGGCCGTAGAAGTATTTCGAGTCGCGGTCGGCACCCTTGTCAAGGTCTTTCTGGAATGCGTCGAATATGTTGTTGACGCCCCCGTTGAGCTGCAGTTTCAGATGGTCGTTCAGCACGAAGGTGTAGTTGAGCTTCAGGTTCAGGTCCATGAAGTCGGGCGTCTTCTCCATCCTGTCTTTCTCTATGTATCCGGCGAAGTGGGGCACGAGCATGCTGCCCGTGTAGACCCCGGAGACGGAGAAGTCGAAGTTGCGGAGCGGAGCCGACGTGAAAGTGAAGTAGCCGTAGCAGTCGGGCGTGCGCGTCATGCGCTTTGTTGGCGCCACGTCGGGGTCGCTGCTCCATGCCAGCGCCTCGGTGTAGCGGCTCTGCTGCACGGTGAAGCCCAGCTGCAGCTGCGCCTCCTTGCCGTGGGCTATCTTGTAGTCTATGTTGGCTCCGTACACGCGTGCCCCGTGGCCGTTGCGGCGCTCCTGTATCTTGGTGCCCGTGGTCTCGTCGAAGCCCGTCTCCTCGAGGTAGAACACGTCGTCGAGCATGGTGTAGAAGCCCTCTATGAGCAGGTTTGAGCTGAAGTGGCCCAGGCTGAAAGCCCAGTCTACCGAGCCGCTGAAGCTGTTTGAGCGTTCGGGCTTCAGGCCGTCGGCCAGCTTTATCATCATTGCCTCGCCGCCCACGGCAGCCACGTGTAGGTCTTCGTCGTAGGCCTGCGGCGCCCTGAATCCCGTCGACCATGTCAGTCGGCCCTGCAGCCTGTCGGTGGGTTTCCACAGCAGGTTGACGCGCGGACTGAATATCACGTTGTCGACAAGGTTGTGCTTGTCGAGCCTGAATCCGGCAAGTAGCGTCAGGTATCTCGCCTTCCATTCGTTTTGCAGGTACGCCCCGGCAATCCTCACATACTGTTTCAGGTCGCGGCCGTAGCCCGTCATGACGTCGTGAAGTCCGTTAAACTGGTATTCAAAGCCTCCCGTCAGCGTGGCCGGCGCGAACAGCATGCGGTCGAAGTTGCCCGAGTACATGGCTCCGCCCACGGCCGTAAGGTCGTCGGTGGTGCCGTAGGCGTTGGCGTCCATGCCCGCGCCGTAGTAGCTGTCGCGGTCGGTGTGCTGCACCGAGCCGTACACGGACAGCTTGTGCTTGTATTCGTCCATGAATAAGTCGTAGGTCAGTCCGCCGCTGTTTATCACGTGGCGTGTCTGCTCGGTTATGTCGGTTTCGTGCGGCTGCAGGTCGAACTTGTTGCCTCCGCGGCGGAATTCGTTTGTCGTGTGGTATTCAACGCTGAGGCGGCTGAACTGCGTTGGGCGGTAGTATCCCCTCAGTCCGAAGGTGTTCATGTTGAGCTTGCCCAGCTCGGAGAAGCCGTCGCCGTCGGCGTCATACGGGTTGCGGTTCCTGTAAGCCTGGTAGAATGCCACGCCGTATGTGCGGTCCTTGGACACGAGCGAGGCGTTGGCGCCGAAATACTGCTCCCATGTCTTGCCGCCGAGGTTCGACATCGTTGAGTTGACCTGGAACGAGTTGTTTATCGGGTCCTTGGTTATTATGTTGATGGTGCCGCCCACGGCGTTGGCGCCAAACAGCGCCGAGCCTCCGCCGCGCACCACCTCTACGCGCTCGATCATGCTTACGGGTATCTGTTCCAGCCCGTACACGCCAGACAGCGCGCTCATAACGGGGCGGCTGTTGATGAGCAGCTGCGAGTAAGGACCCTCGAGACCGTTGATCCTTACCTGCGGGAATCCGCAGTTCTGGCAGTTGTTCTCCACGCGCAGTCCCGACTGGTAGCTGAGCGAGCGGGCAAGGTCGGTAGAGTTGACCGTCTCGAACAGCTTGCTGTTCATCACGTTAACCACCACGGGGGCTGCCTTGCGGTTGGTCTCGTTCCTGTTGGCCGAGACAACCACCTCGTCCATCATTATGTCCTCTTTCTCCATTACGAAGTGCAGGTCTACGGTATATTCGTTGCTCACCACGACCGTCTTGGTCTGCGCGGCGTAGCCCATGAGCTGCACCTTCAGCGTGTATTTGCCTGCCGGCACGTCCTTCAGGCGGAAGTGTCCGTCGTAGCCCGTGACGGTGCCCATGCCGTTCTCAACAATCAGCACCGTGGCGTATGCCAGGTTTTCCTCCGTCCCTTTCTCTATTACGTGTCCTGTTATGATGTTGCCCTCTTTCACCGTGCTGGGTTCAACGGGATGGGCCGTCCCTGCCAACGGGCACAGCAAGCCCGTCAGAAATAGTAATATTTGTTTCTTCATTTATTTCTTTAAAATACGGAATATCCGGCCATGGCGGCACAGCAAGCCTGTGTCGTCACAGCATTAATAAAAAATGTCGGGGTAAAAAAGTGATTTATGAAAATGAAGAAACGGGAGGCGCGCGCAGGTATATGCCCGAATTGTAGTCGGGCGTGGCGTGTGCCACTACATATTCGCTGTAGCTTGCGTGAATGAGTTTCACGTCGGGCGCCTCAATCTCGACGGCAGGCCCGGCTTCGAGCGAACTGAAATGTGTCAGGTAATGCAGCACGAGCGTCTGCCCGGTAGGGTGGCTGTGCTTGTCCTTGAAGGGGTGTGAGTGTACAACCATCACGCCGTTGACCACATGCACGTGGGCGTACACCGAGATTATGGCATAGTAGGCCATAAACACGGTAAGCAGCATTGCGGCGCATGCCCTTGTCAGCGTTCGTGAGCGTTGTGTCATATCCGCCGGCAAAGATAAGAATAATTTATCTGAAAAACGGCGCGCCATGTGTTTTTTTATCGTGCAGGCGGTGTACTTGGCGTGCGCCGTGTGCGGCGCCGGTGCCGGCTGCGCGGCGTTTGGCATGCCGTGTCCTTGCCTGCCTGAGGCGTCCTCTTGCCGTGCGTTATGCCGCCTTCGGCGCGGCAATAGGCGGCGTTCCGGTTTGTAAGCCGGGGCGTGCGCACGGCTTACGGTCCGTACGCGGCGGCCGCGTGCGGATTGTCGTGTGTAAGTAAGGCGGGTGTTTATGTTATTGTTTTTGTGTCGGCCCGGCTGCGCCGGGTGGAGATGGCTGTGGCGTGTCACTGGTTGAAGTCGGACGCGTTGATGTATCCCCGGGCAACGGCCTTGACCATCAGGTCGGCTATGTTGCGCGCGCCGAGCTTGGCGAAGAGGCGCTTGCGGTGTGTCTCAACCGTGTTCTCGGATATGTAAAGCATGTTGGCAATCTCTTTCGATGTGTATCCGCGCGCCAGCGCCTTCAGTATGTCTATCTCGCGCTCCGACGGGTGCTCTATGCGGTGGTGGTACGTGGAGAACTTCTTCTTAAGTCCGGGGCAGAGGTACTGCTCGCCGTTGGCCACGGCCGTTATGGCGTCGACCATCTGGGTGAAGTCGGTCGACTTGAACATTATGGCGTTGACGTCCTTGTCGAGCATGCGCCTGAGCAGCCATATCTCTTCGTGTATGGTGTTTACGATTATGCGCGCGCCGGGGTGGGCCTCCCTTATCTTGTCGATAAGCTCGAAGCCGTCGATGTCGGGCATGCCGATGTCGATTATGTAGACGTCGAATTTCCTGTGTGGTAACATATTAACAAGGTCGGCAGCGCGGATGAATATTTCCACGTTGTCGACTCCGCAACCATGCATGAGGCTCTTGAAACCTTCAAGTATGAGCGCATGGTCGTCAACTATTGCTACTGAAAGGCTTTGCAGCAAATATTTTTGTGACTCGTTCACAGGGGCAAAATTATACCATACGTTCATATTTGCAATAACGGAAATCCGTGGTTTTGTTAATTTATGTTTGTTTTGGCGTGGAAAAGGGGGTTGCCTGCGGCTCCCCTTTTCCTGTTTGCGGTGTTGAGGGCGGGCTTATCCGTGGTTTACGGTCAGCCTTACGGTGGTCTTGCCTGCGGTTGTTTCGGTGGTCAGTCTGCCGCCTGCGGCCTCCGCCCTTTGCTTCATGGTGCGCCTGCCTATGCCTGCGCCCTGTGCGCCGGCGTAGGTGCCGTTGTCGGTTATGGCAAGCGTTAGCGTGCCGGCGCTGTCGTCGAGCGTCACTTCTATCGCCGTTGCGCCTGAGTGTTTCACGGCGTTGTTGACGGCCTCCTGCGTTATGCGGTACAGCTCGAGGGCGGTCGTGTCGGCCAGTCGTGACCAGTCGGCGCCGTCGGGCGTTGCGTCGAAGCTGATGTCTATGCCCGATGCTTCGGCCGTGCGCATCAGGTAGTCTTCGAGCACGAGCCTTATGTCGGCGTAGTTGAACTCTGGCGGCATCAGTTCGTGCGATATGCGCCTTGCCTGCTCGCGGCACTCGTTTATCATGCCCTTCAGCTTCTCGGCGCGGCCTGCGCCGTCGTCATGCGCGCCGTTGTCCGTGCCGCCGAGGTAAAGCTCTACGGTGTAGAGGTCGTTGCATACGCCGTCGTGCAGTTCCTTGGCCAGGCGCGAGCGCTCGCTCTCGAGGCCGTCTATGTAGCGGCGCGTCAGTCGGCGGTCGGTGTCGGCCTTGAGCCGGGCGAACTCCGCCTCGTGCTCGCGTGCCTTGCGCCGCTGCCTCTGCACGTAGGTGTATATCAGCACCGCGCAGGCCAGCACGACGAGGGCCGTCACGGCAAGGTACATGCGCGTGCGTGCCAGTTCGGACTCGCTGCGCGCCAGCTCGAGTTCCTTCTCGGCTGCCTTGTACTTAGCGTCGAGCTGCCGCAGGCTCTCGGCCTTGTCGGCCTCGAACAGGCTGTCCTTCAGCGCTACGGCCTTGCCCTGCGTCTCGTATGCCTTGCGCCACTCTCCCAGCGCAGCCCACGCCTCGTGCATGTTGTTGTAGCAGTCGTAGACTATGAAGGGCATAGACTCTACACCTTTGGTGGATAGTATCTTGTCGAACAGCTCAAGGGCGTTATGCCACCGCTTGTGGTTCACCTCGATGCTGCACAGTATCTGGTAGTAGGCCACGAGCGCCATAGTGTCGCCAGTCTTGGAGGCCAGTTCAGTGCTGCGCTTGCGCCACAGTGCCTCGGCCTTGGCGTCGCCCATGCGGTCGGCCACGGCCACCATGTATGCCGCGGCGTTGAGCGCCGGGGCGTGCTGCTCCAGTTCGAGCGAGTACTGGTAGCCTTCGGCAAGCAGCGCGGCGGCACCCTTGTTGTCGCCGCACATCAGGAATATCAGTCCGTCCTGCGTCAGCACCTGCGCCTTGAACGCCTTGTCAGTGCACCGCCTTGCCCACTCGGCTGTCAGGCGCGCGTAGTATGCCGCCTGCTCCTTGTGCTGCATGTCGATGTGCAGCGTCGCCATGTTAAGGTAGAGGGCGGCCGCCTCCTGCCGCGCGTCCTCGTCGGCGTTGCGCTTGAAGCTCTCCGTGGTACACATCTTCATTGCCTCGTCATAGTGTTTCATTGCCTCGTCTATCTTGCCCATGGTGCGCAGGTAGACGCCCATCGACGAGTTGACGCCTATCATGGCCACCGTGTCGCGGCTGCGCCTGGCAGCCTCCATGGCCTGGCCGGCGATGATTACGGCCGAGTCGTTCTTGCCGGCGGCGTGCAGCTCGTCGGCGCGCTGCCTCAGTGCGTCCGTATTGCCTTCGCAATATGCCGCCGCTGGCGACAATATCAAGGCAAGTGTGGCTAAAATCTTTCTGATTGTCATATTAGCAGGTATTAAGGTTTCACTTTTGCAAATATAAATAAAAAATATTATATAATTGCATAATTATACGATTATTTGGAATACGTTGCAGGTGGTCCTTGGCATGGTTGTGCATCGGTAGTCTGACGTGTTGGTGTACAGGCATTTGCAAAAGGCCGTGTCCCAGAGTGTAAAAGATCGTGTCTTGCGCGCCTGAAGGTGGCCTTTTGCGACATGAAAGGATGCCTTTTGAAAATCAGCTTCAGACAAGGCCCGTAATCGGGCTTGATATGGCATAGGATAACAACTCGTGTCATAAAAAATAATAAAAACGGATATTGTGCGTTAATATGTTGGATGAACGACACGGAACAGAATGAAAACAGTTACGGCCACGTGTTGAAATACACTGGCATCTTCGGCGGCGTGCAGGGGCTTAACATACTTATAAGCCTTGTGCGCAACAAGCTCGTGGCCCTGTTGCTCGGCCCTGCCGGCATGGGACTGGCCGCCTTGTTCAATTCCGTAGTCAACTTCGTGTCGCAGGCTACGAGCTTCGGCATCTCGTTCAGTGCTGTGAGGCATCTGTCCGAGATATTCGACAGCGGCGACAGCGTGCGCATAAGGACTTTCGTCAACACGGTGAGGGCATGGTGCGCCGTGGCCGCCCTGCTGGGCATGGCCGTGTGTGTTGCTTCGGCCCCGGCCGTCGGCCGCTACGTGCTCGACGGCGGCAGCCACATGCTTGAGATAATGGCGCTGGCGCCGGTGGTGGCCATGCTTGCCGTGACAGGAGGCGAGACGGCCATACTCAAGGGTGCGCGCCGCCTGCGCGAGCTGGCCGTGGCCCAGGTGTGCATAGTCGTCCTGTCGCTCGTTCTTTCTGTTCCCCTTTACTGGCTGTTGAGGTATGACGGCATAGTGCTTGTCATCTTCGTCACTACCGCCGTCAACATGCTGTTCACTGTAAGGTATTCGTTCAGGCTGTTTCCCGTTGGCGGCCTGGCGTGCGTGGTGCGCAGGCTGGGCGTGCGCGGCGTCGCGGCATGGCTGCGGCGTTTGCTTGCCGACGGCAGCGGCATGGTGCGGCTTGGCGTGGCTTTCATAGTGTCGGGCGTGTTCGGCAGCGGCGCCGAGATGATAATAAGGTCGTTCCTCAACAACTATGCCGACCTTAACACCGTGGGACTGTACAACGCGGGCTACGTAATGGCCGTTACCTACGCCGGCATGGTGTTTTCGGCCATGGAGACCGACTATTTCCCCCGCCTGTCGGCCGTCAACCACGACACGGCTGCCGTCAACCTTGCCGCCAACCGACAGATTGAAGTGTCGATACTCATGATATCGCCCATGCTGACGCTGCTCATAACCATGCTCCCGATACTGATACCGCTGCTTTACAGCGGCAGGTTCGTGGCCGTGGTGCCCATGGCGCAGGTGGCCGTGCTGTCGATGTACGCACGTGCGGCGATGCTGCCCGTGGCCTACATAACGCTTGCCAAGGGCCATTCAAGGGCTTACATGGTAATCGAGGGTGCGTCGGCCGTGGTCTTCGTGGTGCTTATGATAGTCTGTTTCAACGCCTGGGGGCTTGTAGGCGCGGGTGTGGCCGTGCTGCTGTCAAACGTGGCCGACCTTGTCGTCATTGTAATATACGCCGCCATGCGATACGGTTACCGCCTGTCGCGCCAGGTGGTTGCATGCGCCGCCGTCCACGTGCCGTTGGGCCTCGTGGCTTATCTTGCCACGTTTGCCGGCGAGGCGTGGATGCGCGTGGCCGTCGGCGTGGCTGCCACGGCGGTGAGCACCGCCGTCTCGGCATACGTCATTTACAGGAAGACCACGTTGTGGAATAAGATAAAGGAGAAGATATTGTCAAGGGCCGGGAAGTGAAAAGCCGCCTCTGGCGGCAGTGCGCAGCTTTCTTGTTACAGGTTGCCGGCCAGTCCGTTGTAGACTTCGAGGACGCGCTGCGCCACATTGTTGTTCTCGAAGCGTGATATGTACTGCAAACCTTCAGCTATGCGTTCGTCGCGCCCAGGCGCTCCTTTGAGCGTCAGCTTAATGGCGTGCGCCATGGCGTAGGCGTCGTCGGGCGCCACGTACAGCGTGGCGTTGCCGCCAGCCTCCTCGAGGCAGCTGCCCGTGCACGCCACCACCGGCAGCCCGCTCTGTATGGCCTCGATGACTGGCAGGCCGAAGCCCTCGTAGCGCGAGGGGTAGACGCACGACTCCGCCATCTGGTATATCGCCGGCAGGTCGTCCGTGGGCACGTTGTGCAGGAACATCACACGGTCTTTAAGTCCGTTGGCAGCCACGTATTTCTTCAGCCTTTCGGCATATGGGGTCGACTTGCCCACTACTACCAGGCTCAGGTCGTCGGGCAGCAGCCTCAGTGCCTTTATGGGCAGCAGCACGTTCTTGCGCTCGTCAACAGTGCCCACGCTTACCACGTATCGTTCGGGCAGCATGTACTTCGTATGCACCTCGTGCATCTTCTTCTCGCTCTCGGGCAGTTTGTAGAATGAGCCGCAGCTCTGGTATATCACGTCTATCTTGTCGGCAGGCACGTCGCCGTATAGCATCACGTCGCGTTTGGTGCACTCGCTGGTGGCTATTATCCGGTCGGCCTCCTGGCACGTCTTGTGGAACTTCCATGCCATGAACTTGCGCTCCAGCCAGTTGTAGTATTCGGGATAACGCATGAATACGAGGTCGTGTATCGTCACGACGGTCCTTATGCCGGCCTCCCTTATGCCCGCCGGCAGTTCGCCCGACAGTCCGTGGTATATCTTGACACCGTCGCGTACGAGGTCCTTCACCATGCCGCGCATGTGCCACATGGCGCGCGCAATGGCGTCGTTGTAGCCGTTCATGTAGACGTAGCGCATGTGTTGGTTCTCGGTAACCTGGCGCCTTAGTGCGCTGTTGCCGCGGTCGGGTGCGTAGAGGTTGAGAATGGTGCCGGGCTGGACTATCTTTTCGATGTCGTTGACCAGCGTCCTGGCGTAGTTGCCTATGCCGGCAACATCGCCGACGATGCTTTTGGCGTCGTATCCTATTGTCATTTCTTTTATGTCTGCTTGTTCTTTTTCAAGTGTGTTTTCAGTCGTTGCGGCAAGCCCTGTTGCGGCATGTGCCTGCGGCGGCGTCACCGTCAACGGCCCATCTGTCGTGGCTCCACAGGTAGAAGCGCGGGTCGCGCCTTATGGTCTGTTCGAGCATGGCGAAGAACCTTTTGGTTATTTCGTGTTCAGGCAGCGATTCAGGTTCTGACGTGATGGGCTTGAATGTGTACACGTACCTGCCGCGTTCGGGGCGTTCCATGTCAACGTAGAACACGGTGTCGCCCATGTTCCTCATTATGCGCTCGGCGCCGGTGAACACGGCCGTGTCGTGTCCGAGGAAGTTCAGCCACAGGTGTATTGCCTGGTTCTTGGGCTTCTGGTCGGCTATGTAGCCGAAGATGTTCATCAGTCCTTGCTCCTTGAACGATACTAGGTAGCGCAGCACGTCCTGCTTGGGCACGCATACCCCGCCCATGTTCTGCCTTATCTTGATGAACAGGCGGTCTGACAGCTTGCACGACTTGGGCGTGTATATCAGTCCCACCACGGCCTCGTTGTGCCGCTTCAGTGTCAGGCCTATTGCCGAGAGCAGCTCCCAGTTGCAGTAGTGGCCCAGTATGGCGGCGCAGGGGCGGCCCTTGTCGAAGCTGTCTTCTATGGCTTCGGTGCCGCGGAACTCCACGTGGCGCATGAGCTCGTGGCGCGATATTGTCATCAGCTTGAGCGTCTCGGCGTAGTAGTCGCACAACCAGTGGTAGAACCCGCGCTCTATGGCGGCCAGCTCGCCGGCGTCCTTGCCGGGGAACGACGTGGCAAGGTTGCGCCTGACCACGTCGCGGCGGTAGCGCAGGGCGTGGTAGACTATGAGGTAGGACATGTCGGCCAGGGCGTAGAGCACCCTGAACGGTAGTAGCGACATGAGGTAGAGTGTCGCGTAAGCCAGTCCTCGGAGTAGTTTTGTCATGGTCTTATTTCAAGTAGTCAGTAGTGCATGTCGCGGTGGGCGTTGCGCCTGCCGCGGCGGTGGAGGCTGCCTGTAACGGCCTTTCACTTACAGGCTTTGCATGTCGTTAAGTTTCTTGTAGTATCCGTTCTGGGCCAGCAGCTCTTCGTGCGTGCCGCGCTCTACTATCTGCCCCTCGTGTATCACGCATATCTCGTCGGCGTTCTTGATTGTCGACAGGCGGTGGGCTATGGCCACGGTGGTGCGCGTCTTCATCAGGCGTTCGAGAGCCTGCTGCACGAGTCGCTCGCTCTCGGTGTCGAGTGCCGACGTGGCTTCGTCGAGTATCAGTATCGGCGGGTTCTTGAGTATGGCGCGGGCTATGCTCACGCGCTGGCGCTGTCCGCCCGACAGGCGGCTGCCGCGGTCGCCTATGTTGGTGTCGTAGCCGTTTTCCGACTCGGTTATGAACTCGTGGGCGTTGGCTATCCTTGCCGCCGCCTCTATCTGTTCCTGCGTGGCGTTGTCGACGCCGAACGATATGTTGTTGCGGAACGAGTCGTTGAAGAGTATCGCCTCCTGGTTCACGTTGCCTATGAGCTGGCGCAGGTCGTGTATGGCCATGTCCTTGACGTTCACGCCGTCGATGAGCACCTCGCCCTCCTGCACGTCGTAGTAGCGCGGTATCAGGTCTACCAGCGTAGACTTGCCGCCGCCGCTCTGGCCCACTATGGCCACGGTCTTGCCCTTCTCGATGGTGAGGTTGATGTGGCGCAGCACCCACTTCTCGCCGTAGCGGAACGACACGTCGCGGAACTCTATCTTGCCGGTGAACTCGCTTACGTGCACCGGGTCGGCCTTTTCCTTTATGTCGTTCTCGGCCTTGAGTATCTTGTCTATGCGCTCCATCGAGGCAAGACCCTTCGGTATGTTGTACCCCGCCTTGGAGAACTCCTTGAGCGGGTTGATTATGCTGTAAAGTATCACCATGTAGTAGATGAACGTGGGGCCGCTGAGGCTCTTGCCGCCCAGCACGAGCATGCCGCCGAACCACAGCACGATGACTATCATCAGCGTGCCCAGGAACTCGCTCATCGGGTGTGCCATTTGCTGGCGCGTGTTCACGCGGCGTATGTTCTCGCGGTACTCGGAGTTAATCCTGTCGAAGCGGCGGTTCATCTTCTCCTCGGCGCAGAAGGCCTTGATTATGCGCAGTCCGCCGAGCGTCTCCTCCACCTGGCTCATCGTGTCGCTCCAAAGCGCCTGCGCCTTGATTGACTTCTGCTTGAGCTTGCGCCCCACGAAGCCCATAACCCAGCCCATCAGCGGCACGAAGATGAGGGTGAACAGCGTGAGCTGCCAGCTGACGAAGAGCAGCGTGGAGAAGTAGAATATGATGAGCACGGGGTTCTTGAAGAGCATGTCGAGGCTCGACATTATCGAGCTTTCAACCTCCTGCACGTCGCCGCTCATGCGCGCTATGATGTCGCCTTTGCGCTCCTCGGAGAAGAAGCCCAGCGGCAGCGACGTTATCTTGCAGTAGAGCTGGTTGCGTATGTCGCGCACCACGCCCGTGCGGATGGGTATTATCGTGGCCGACGATAGGAAGTAAGCACCCGTCTTGAGGAATGTCATGAACGCCAGGAAGAGGCCTATTACGAGCAGGGTGGTCGTTGCCCCCATGCTGCCTATCATCTGGTAGATGTAGTAGTCGATGTTGTTCATCAGCACTTCCTTCATGTCGCCGCTGCCCCACTGCATCAGTTTCTCGGGCACGTTGGCGTCCTGGGTCTTGAAGAGAATCTGCAGTATGGGGATGATGGCCATGAAAGAAAATATGTTCAATATCGCGGAAAGGATGTTGAATACCACCGTCAGTGCCAGGTATTTCTTGTAGGGCGGCACGAAGCGGCGCAATACTTGTAAGAATTCTTTCATTTGTTATTAGCTAATGTAGGCACCGGTAAAGGCCGTAGCCGCCGTCGGCCGCTCACGGCATGGTGTCGTGTTACGGCTGCAAAGATAATGTTTTTATACATAACGGCAAAGCCTGTATGGGGTAAAACGTCAAAAAGCGGTGACAGCGTGGCTTTTGCGGCTTGCCGGCGGGGCTGTCTACGGTGTGCCGGCGGGGTGGTTATTGCCGCCGTTGGCATGGATTAAGCGTAAAAAAGCGCCGCACCCTCCATGCCTGAGGGTGCGGCGCCTGTATGTCGTTGCATGCCAGCGTGTTAGGCTTTAGGTCGCAGAAGGTCGTGTTTTGCGTCGCAATAGGCATCCTTTTGCGTTGCGTTTTGCCGTGTCTTGCGCGGCTGGAGACGGCCTTTTGCAAACCGAGGTGCGGCTGCGGCCCGTGTGGTGCAGGGCTGGTGCGGCGTCAGTCGAGGGCTTCGCCCTTTAGCGTTGCGCTCGAGCTGCCGGTCACTCTGACGCGTACGGTGTCGCCGATGTGGTGGTTGCCCTTGTCGAAGACCACTACCTTGTTCTGCGATGTGCGGCCGAAGAGCTGCTCGCGGCTGCGCTTGCTGAAGCCTTCAACGAGCACGTCGAACTCGCGGCCTACGTCCATGGTGTTGCGCTCGGCCGACAGGCGTGTCTGCAGTTCTATCATTTCGGACAGGCGGCGCAGCTTTACATCCTCGGGTACGTCGTCGGGCAGGTGCTTCGAGGCGTATGTGCCGGGTCGCTCGCTGTACTTGAACATGAAGGCGGAGTCGTAGCCCACTTCCTTCATCAGCGAGAGCGACATCTGGTGGTCTTCTTCAGTCTCGCTGTGGTAGCCGACGAATATGTCGGTGGTTATCGAGCAGTCGGGTATTATGCGGCGTATGGCTGCCACGCGGCCCATGTACCACTCGCGCGTGTATTTGCGGTTCATCAGCTTCAGTATGCGGTCAGAGCCGCTCTGCACTGGCAGGTGTATGTGGCGGCAGAGGTTGTCGTGCGAGGCTATAACCTCGAGCGTCTCGTCGCTCATGTCCTTGGGGTGGCTCGTTGTGAAGCGTATGCGCATGTCGGGGAAGGTCTCGGCAACGATCCTGAGCAGTGCGGGGAAGGTCACCTTACCGCCGTCAGCGCCGCCGCCTTCGCCGTCATTGTTAATTTTTAATTGTTCATTTTTAATTTTAAACTCCCCTGCGTATGAGTTTACGTTTTGTCCCAGCAGGGTCACCTCCTTGTAGCCGCGGTCGTGCAGGTCGGCCACCTCGCGCAGTATGCTCTCCGGGTCGCGGCTGCGTTCGCGGCCGCGGGTGTAGGGCACTATGCAGTAGTGGCAGAAGTTGTTGCATCCGCGCATTATGCTCACGAAGCCGCCCACGTGCGGGCCGCAGATGCGCTGCGGCACTATGTCGCGGTAGGTCTCCGTTGTCGACAGTTCAATGTTTATCGCCTTGTGTCCGGCCTCGGCCTGCGCCGTAAGGTCGGGCAGGGTAAGGTATGCGTCGGGACCTGCCACGAGGTCGGCGTGGTGCTTGCTTATCAGTTCGTCCTTTACGCGCTCGGCCATGCAGCCCAGCACGCCTATTATCATCTTGCGTCCGGGCCGGCGCATGGCGTTCAGCGCTTCGAGCCGGTTGATTATCTTCTGCTCGGCGTTGTCGCGCACGCTGCATGTGTTGAGGAACACAGCGTCAGCCTCGTCGGCGTTGTCGCACGTCTCGTAGCCGGCCATCTTCATGACCGACGCCACCACCTCGCTGTCTGCCACGTTCATCTGGCAGCCGTAGGTTTCTATGTACAGTTTCTTCATCGTCGTATTGTTGTGCGGTAGCCTCCGCCGTCGTGGCGTTTGCGGCCGTAACATGCGGCCGGGCTACCTTATCGGTTCTTAGGGTTGTTGTTTGCTTCCTGTCTTATTATGGCCTCTGTTATCTCCCTTATCAGCCTTGCGTTCTCCTTTGTGCCGAGGCGTGTGTCCTTGACCAGCACGGCCATGTATATCCTGCGGCCGTCGGGCAGGGTCACGGCGCCCGCGTCGTTGTCGGCCGTCATTGTGCCGTCGGGCAGTGTGAAGCCCGTTCCCGTCTTGTGTGCCAGGGTCATGCCCGGTGCGAGTGCTGCCTTCATCTTGTCAGGTCCGGTCTGCGTAGCCTCCAGTGCGGCCTTCATCAGCCTGTCGTAATCGCCTCCGAGTATGCCGTCCTCGTACAGTTTCCTGAAGAGTACTGCCACCGACAGCGGCGTGCTGCGGTTGTTGTACGAGCGTTGCGGGTCGGCAGCCATCGTGGCTTCGGTCTCCGTCAGGGCGTAGCCAGCCAGCCCTATGGCCTCCATCTCGGCGTTCACGCCCTCGATGCCGCCTGCCATGCGTATGGTTACGTCGCAGGCGTTGTTGTCGCTCAGGGCTATGCTGTAATACAGCAGGCTGTCGAAGCGCATGGTGAAGTCTTCGCCCTCGTGCATCTTCGCCAGCGGACTGTAAGTGCCGGGAGTCATCTCCGCGGCCTTTACCCTTATCAGCGTGTCGGCCGGTATGCCCTCGCGCTGCATGCGCCTCAGTGCGGCTATGGCGCAGTGAGTCTTGAAGACGCTCATCAGCGGATAGTCGCCGCGGTTGTTTACGGCGTGCTCCCTGCCGCCGGATATCCACGCCGCGCCCACCGTGGCCTGCCTGCCACGGGCCAGTCTTGTTATGGCCTCTTCTGCCGTCTGCGCCGTGGCGCAGGCAGCAAGGCATGCCGCCACGAGAGCGGTAAGTATCCTTCTCATTTATTTTGTCTTGGCCTTAATCTCGTTTTTCACCCCACGCATGTTGGTCAGGAACGCCTTTGCCGAGCCGAACTTGAGGAACATGTCGAGCCTTACGGGCACGTGGTTGTCGTCGTCGGTGACGAAGAAGCGCGCTATCTCGCGCCATTTGCCTTTCTCCTTCTCCGTGTACGACAGTTCGAGGCATTTGTATTTCACGCCGTTGTCAGCCTTGACGGTCGTGCGTCCGAGGAATTTTATCTTCGCCGGGTTGAGGCTGTTGCCGTCGGCTATGCGGAAGTCTACAACATATCCCTTCTGCCAGTTGGCAGGGTCGAAGCTGCGCGCACGCAGAAACATGTTCATCATGTCGTACACACATTCGCCCGGATTGACCGTCCGCTTGTTTATCTTGCCGTTCTTGAAGCGGCTCTGCGTAACGCTGCAGTTGCCCCCGGGGTATTTGTACCATACTTCGTCCACGGTGTAACGCTTGCCCTCGAGCGCACCCTTGCGGTAGTACAGCGGCGCAAGGTCGAGCGTGGAGTAGCACAACAGCGTGTCGCGCATCACGAATATCTTGTCCATCTTGCTGTTGCCCTTCGTAGTCAGGCTGGCGCGGTAGGCGTTCTGGCCGCCGTACTTGCTCTGTACGACGTACATCGACGCCGTGCCCACCTTGACCCAGACGAACTTCCAGTTGAAGTACAGGTTGTAAGACAGGAACTCGCCTGACTTGAATGCCGTGTTCTTATAGCTGCACTGGGCTTTTGCCGTGCCTGCCATGCCGAGCATGACGGCCATGAGCAGTAGGATTCTCAGATGTTTCATGATAATCAGGTTTTAAGTTACCGTAATGTCACAGGCTGGGGTAGGGTATTCCGAGTTTCTGCGCACGCTCGTAGTTGCGGCGCTTTATCGTCTTTTCCTTCTCCGGCTTCTGTTTCGTTATCTCCATGGGTTTCTGGTTATAGAGCTTGCGCGACGTGGGGTTCCACGTCAGCGTCATGTCCCATTTCTCCTTGCATTCCAGCTTTTCGGGGTAGTAGTACGTAGTCTCGGGCTGCCTGTCGGCGGCGTAGTCGCCCGTGTCCCACAGTCCGTTGCGGTTTGAGTCGACGAACATGCGGGCGTAGTACGTGCCCGGCTTTACGTAGAAGAACTCGGCGCGGCCGTTGTCCGTCGACGTCTCCTTCACCACTTCGTCCGACGTGTTGAGCAGCTGCACCACCACGGTGGTGTCCGCCATGCCGCTGATGTCGAGCATTACGGTGGCGTACTGGTCGTCGGTCTTCACCTTGAAGCCCTGCTTGTAGGGCGCCGACGTATTGCCGTAGATGTCGGTGAAGGCCATCGTGTCTATCTCGAGGCTGTACTCTATGCCCGGGCGCCATTCGCCCAGCAGCTCGTAAGTGCGGCTCTGCCCCTTCTTCGGCCGGAACACGAACGGGGAGCGGTACCACAGCGTGTCGTGCTTGGAGTACAGGTGTATGCAGGCCGTGTCAGCCTTGAGCAGCGGCACGGGCATGGTTATCGTGATGTTCTGGTCGGGGTCGGGCTCGGAGTTTATGAGGTATTGCGGCTCGAGCATCGGCGGCGGCATTATCGAGTCGTAGGGTTTGCCGCGCTTCTTGGCCTTTTCCTGCTTCTTCTGCCACTCCTCGTAGGCGTCTGCCTTGAGCTTCATGCGCCGCTCGTAGGGCACTTTTGCCAGCATGTCGAGCGTGTCGGTCTGCAGCCGCAGCACGCCGAGCGTGTCGGTGGCCATGTACTTAAGCTCCATGCGGAGCGTGTCCTGGTTTACGAGCATGGTGTCGCGCAGCCAGTAGGTCACGGTGTCGCGCTTCTCGGTGGCTTCCGTTATGAAGGCGTCGCGGCTGTCGAAGTTGAGTCCGCGCACCTCGGGCAGCAGGCTGTCGCCGTAGCTGAAGAAGAGCGTGAAGCGGTCGGGCTCGGTGCGTTCCGACTTTACTAGGTAGCGGTCTGACTGTATCTCGGTGAACGCCCGCAGGGCTATGTCGTCGGGCAGGAAGTGCGTGTAGGGCACGCGCCTTATCGAGTCGATGCGCAGCGAGTCGAGCCAGGTGGTGTCCTGGCGTATGTCCGGCTTGAACGTCGGCACTATTATGTCCTTGGTGAAGGCTATCTGCTCGCTCTTCTGGCTGAACACGTAGTTGTTGTCGGCGTCCTGCAGGGCGTAGATGCGGTAGCTGCCGGGCGCTATGCCCTTGATGACGAACTTGCCGCGGCTGTCGGTGCGCGATACGCGCAGCATGGGTTTAGTGGTGAATGCGGTGTCGCTCTGGTCGGCGTAGAGGCCTACCAGTATGCCCTTTATGGGCTCCAGGTCCTTGGCGTTGAGCACGTAGCCTGCCACTTCGAGCGTGTCGATGTGGTTGCCTGTCGAGAATGTGTAGGTGTAGTTGCCCAGGGGGTTGCTCTCGTTGTTGTCGGTTATGGCGTCCGAGAAGTCCACCGTGTACGTGGTATTGGGCATGAGCGAGTCTTTCAGCTCTACTTCTATCTTCTTGCCGGCCGCCTTTATCTCCGCCTGCTCTATCTGCGGCGGCGATATAACGACCTTTTCGGTGGGGTTGTCCACCTGTATGTATTCGTCGAAGTATATTACTACTTTCTTCTGTTTTACGTTTACGCCCTTGTCCTGCGGCGTCGTCCGCGTTATGGTAGGTGGCGTCTCGTCGTACCATCCGCCGTCGGGCTGTCCCATGCGGGCGCACGACACTGCGGCCATGCACACGGCGGCGAGCAGCCACAGCATGTTGCCGCCCGGCTTGCCGGACTTGCGTGGCCTGCCGGGCCTTGATGCCCTGCCAGCCAGTCTTTTCAGGTATGTTGTTATGATTTTGTCGGTCGGCATGTTGTGGTAGGCGTTTATGGCCGTTAATATGTGTTGCCGTGTCATTGTGCGTCGTTCAGCCGCAGCATCTGTTCCATTATGTCGCGGTTGTTGTTCAGGCGCGGTATCTTGTGTTGTCCGCCCAGTTTGCCTTTCGACTTCAGCCAGTCGTTGAACAGTCCCTTGCGGGCCTTCACTATTTCGAGGTGCTGCAGGGTGATGTCCTTGTAGCGCTTGGCCTCGTAGTCGCTGTTTATTTCCTGCAGTTTCTTGTCGAGTATGGCGGTGAAGGCATCCATGTCGGCCGGCTCCTTGGCGAATTCTATCAGCCACTGGTGGTAGCATTTTGCCTTGTCGTCCATGAATACTGGCGCGGCGGTGTATTCGCTAACCTCGGCGCCTGTCTTGCGGCATGCCTCTGCTAGTCCCTGTTCGGCGTTGTCTACTATGAGTTCCTCGCCGAAGGCGTTGATGAAGCTCTTCGTGCGGCCTGTTATTACGAACTTGTATGGGTTGGTCTGTGTGAACCTGACGGTGTCGCCTATCATGTAGCGCCACAGTCCGCAGGCCGTCGATATCACCATGGCGTAGTTCACGCCCGTCCTTACGCCTTCGAGCGGCACGGCCGCCGGGTTCTCCTTGTCAAGCTCCTCCATTGGTATGAATTCGTAGAACACTCCGTAGTCGAGCATCAGCAGCATGGCGGGGTCGGCCGGGTTGCTCTGCAGTCCGAAGAAGCCTTCGCTGGCGTTGTACGTCTCCATGTAGTGCATCCGCTTCGACCTGATAAGCTGCTCGTACTGCTTGCGGTACGGGGTGAAGGCCACTCCGCCGTGGAAGAACACCTCAAGGTTGGGCCACACCTCGTCGATGTGCTCCTTGCCCGAGAGTTCGAGCACCCTTGTCAGCACCGACAGCATCCACGAGGGCACGCCGCTCAGGTTGGTGACGTTCTTTTTCAGTGTCTCGTGGGCTATGCGGTCGCGCTTCAGCTCGAAGTCCGACAGCAGTGCCGTGTCCTTCTTGGGCACGCGCGCCAGGTTGACCAGCGGGTTGATGTTCTCGATAAGTATGGCGCTCAGGTCGCCGACGAGGCTGCCCGCCACGTCGTAGTTGGGCGAGTGGCTGCCGCCGAGTATCAGGCCCTTTCCGTCGAACATGCGGCTTTCGGGGTTGTTGCCCAGGTACATGGCCACGGCGTCCGTGCCCCCCTGGTAGTGCATGTTGCGCAGCCCTTCACGGCTTACGGGTATGAACTTGCTCTTGTCGTTGGTCGTGCCCGACGACTTAGCGTACCATTTTACCACTCCCGGCCACATTACCGACGGCTCTCCGTGCCGCATGCGGTCTATGCCGTCCTTCAGGTCTTCGTATGTGTTCACCGGCACGTTGGCCGCGAAGCTTTCGTATGATGTTATGCTGCCGAAAATGTGGCGGCGTCCATATTCGGTATCCTTCGCGCTCTGGGTGAGGTACTTCAGCATCTCGGCCTGTATCTCGACACCGTGGGCGGCGTAGCGTTCAAGCTCCTTAAGCCTCGGCGCGAGGAATTTCCTTGCTATGTTTGTAATGCTCATCTTCTGTCAAATAACACGTTGACCGTGCAAATTTAAGCTAAACTTTTCTAATACCGTAATATTTTTCGATTTTTTATTAGTTGTGCGCCGCCCTCGCGCCCGGTGGCGTACAAATGCGCTTAAAAACCGTTTAGCCCGTTTTTGTTTGGCGTTTCGGGCTATTTTTACTATATTTGCTACCTGCAAAAAAGCAAAACAACAGTTATGACAATACATCCATTATGGACAGATGAGTACTGGCTGCCGCTGCTTAAGCTGTACAAGGCCGCGCCCGAAGGCGTTAAGCCCATGTATTCGCGCGGCATGGTTGAGCTGGCCGTCGGCCTGCACATACCGCCGCAGTTGCTGTACAGGCAGATGTTCCGCCTCCGCCGCCCCGACAGCCCGTGGCTGCGCCGCCTGTGCGAAGGCTACGCCGGCAACCCCAGGCGGCTGTCGCGCGACGTCAAGAAGCTGCGCCGCATGAGCGGGTTCAACAGCGGAGGCGGCTTTTACGACGGCGTGCAGGTGTGCGAGACGTTCGAGAAGGACTTCCGCCCCGTTGACGGATGCCCCGGCATGAAGCCCGTCATGCTCGTAATGGTGCTCGACCTGTACTTCCGGCTTACGCCGCCGACGATGGTTGACGACACCCCCGAGGTGGTGCAGCTGGCGCGCCTCATGCGCGTAAAGCCGCACGACGTGGTCGAAGTGATGGCACTCTTCCAGGCCATCGACCCCTACCTGCACCGCCCCAGGCCGCAGGAGTCGCCCCTGCTCGACGCCTGCCGCGACGTGTGGCAGCGCTACGGCAACGCCGACCCCTCCGAGCTTGCATCGCTTGCGGCGCAGCTCCGCGAGTATTTCCTCTGACGCTTGGCAGCCGGCCGCACCTCTGGCTGCCAGGCGCAGTCAAACTTATGTTTTGCCCTTTGTATCGGTATGGGGATAATAAGAAGTGCACAAGCATACACATGCCTGCTTCTGTCGGTGTTTTTTCTTTTATAAGCGAAGGATATTGCAAATGCGTTTGCCGGAATACATGTTTTTCATTTTACGCTGAGGCCTGATTTGACTTACGGCTGGTCCTGTTTCCACAAGTCTTCATTCTCCCAATCCCGGCTGAACCCCATTGCCGCAATGTCTATCGATGGGAAACAGGCCAGCAAGCCTGAAAGCTTTTCGTTGAAGTTGTTATCAGGTGAGACCGAAGCAAGAAAATACCTGATTATGCACAGGCGGTAGTAAATCCTCTTCTTGTCCACTTTCGAGTCATCAATCCATGCGTTTGCCGTTTTGCGCGGCTCGGCAGGGTTCAGCATGAAGACCCTATTCCATACCCTTGCGTGGTGGCAGCACATGTTGCGGAGATTGGCAAGCACGGTCAGCCACGAAGTAAATACCTGCGGCTTCAGTCCGAAGTAGCCTGCAATGCGCTTCATCAGCTTGTTGCTGGCTATGTTGGAGTAGATATAGTTCAAGTTGCCGAACGACAATACCTCGGTTATCATCCATGCAGGAGGATAATCCTCGATATAATTCTGCCGGAAGTCTTCGATGTAGTCTTCCTTGCTTGATGACAGCTCTTTATCTATTATTGCCAGAGTCTGGTTGAACTTTTCAGTACGGGCGAAGTATTCAGGCTTTGTTATCCAGTATTTGTCGCCCAATTCCTGGCAACCAATGTTGGCCAATACGCTGCGGATGGCGACCTCTATCTTTTCAATTTCGTTGAAAAGCAGTATGCGCAGTTTCTTGTCAAAGCGGTATAGGGTTAGAATCTGCCTGAACGATGTGTCTTCCTTCAGCATCAAATCGTTCTTTGGCATCAGGTAAAAGGGAAAAATGTATGCCGACAGCCTGTGATAGCCGATGTTCATCAGGTATTTTTCAACTTTCCGCTCATCGTCTATGACCATGCCACGTGATTTTAGGATTTGGATTATTTCTTTCGGCGAGGAATATGGCTTGGCGAATGTCTTTTTCATGGTGGTATAATAAAAAAACGACCCGCCGATTTGAGCATTGTAAAGAGGCTTGGCAGGTTCTAATGTTGCAAAGGTAATAAAACTATCTTGAATTGCAAAACATTTGGCTGATTTCTGCCATAAGTGTTTCTTGTCCAAGCCCTGCGGCTTCTCCTTGTCGTTGAAAAAGGTATTGGAGCTGGATTTGTAAGGAAAATTATACCGATGTTTTATTATCAGTCGTTAGTCGTTGTAAATCAGGTTGTTATGGATTTTATGGAATGCCGTTCAACTTGCTTCATGCAATATGCCGCCTTTTGCTGTGCGAAAGGCGGCTTTTTAGTGTGCAAAAGGTAACCTGCGGCGGCGCAAAAGGCCGCCTTCGGCGCGGCGTGCCGCCAAAGTATAAATTACTGCAATTTACGGCACGTTGTTTCCGTGTTTCCCCCTTTTTAGCTAATTTTGCGCTCATGAACAGATTGTTACCGTTGTGCCTCGCCCTCGTGCTGGCCTGCTCGTGCGGCAGGCAGACGCCCGAAGGCGCGACGTTCACCATAGAGACGCTCAACAAGACCACGCCCGTGAAGGACCAGGGGCGCAGCCCCCTGTGCTGGCTCTACGCCATGCTGGCAACGATAGAGAGCGACCGCCTGATGATGGGCGACTCGGTCAACCTGTCGCCCCACTTCGTGGCGCGCGCCATGCTGGCCGACATGGCTACACGCCGCTATCTTACCTGGGGCTGCAGTGCCGTCACCGCCGACGGCACCGCAGCCGACGCGCTGGCCTGCATAGCCGAATACGGCCTGATGCCATACGACGCATACCGCTCCGAATGCAACTACTCGGTGCTCTGCCGCAAGCTGCAGGCCGTGGCCGGCAGTGCCGCGGCGCGCAAGGCGGGCGTGGAAAGCATGGCCGGGACAGTGGAATACACGCTCGACACGGCCATAGGTCCGTTGCCTCGCCGCATTTGGATGTACGGCATGGAGTACACCCCGGCGCAGTTCGCCGGGAGCATACTTAGCCCCTCTGACTACGTGCCCATGACCAGCTACACGCACAAGCCGTTCTGGCAGGACGTGGTGCTCGACGTGCCCGCCAACCGCCGCGGCCTCCGCTTCCTCAACGTGCCGGTAGACACGCTCGCGGCACGCGTCGAGGCAGCCCTGCGCTCGGGGCGCAGCGTGTGCTGGGAGGGCGACATAACCAACGCCGGGTTCTCGTTCGACGAGGGCGTGGCGCGCCTGCCGGGGCAGCTGGTGATGGTGACGCAGGACATGCGCCAGCGCGCCTTCGAACGCTTCGATGTGACCGACGACCACTGCATGGAGCTGATAGGCACGGCGCGCGACGCCCGCGGCGGCCTCTACTTCGTGTGCAAGAACTCGTGGGGCACTGACAATCCTTACGGCGGACTGATGTACATGTCGCTGCCTTACTTCAGGATGAATACCGTGGCCGTGGTGGTGAAAAGGTTACAGTAAGACATACCGGGCACAGCCTCCTGACTGCCGTTGCGGACAAGGTGCGCCCTTAACAATAAAAAAGTATAACGTAATGGATAACAGACTGAAAGCCGTCATACTCGACTTCGACGGCACGATAGGCGACACGCGCGGCCTGATAGTGCGCACCATGCAGCAGACGATAGCCGAGCTGGGCCTGCCGGCGCGCACCGACGACGAGTGCGCCTCGATGATAGGGTTGCCGCTGAAGCAGACCTTCACCGACCTGATACCGATGGACGACGCCACGGGCGACCTCTGCGCCGAGACTTACAGGCGCATCTTCATGGTGAACAACAAGCCTGGAGCAGTGCCCATGTTCCCCCACGTGGCTGACACCATACGGCGGATGCACGACGCGGGACTGCTCGTCACCATTGCCAGCAGCCGCCTGCGCCCGTCGCTTGCGGGCTTTGTCGACGAGATGGAGCTCGGCACTTACATACCCTACATACTCAGCGTGGGCGACGTGGAGCATGCCAAGCCCGCGCCCGACATGGTGCTCAAGACGCTGGCCGACAACGACTTGCGCCCTGAAGAGGCCATAGTCGTAGGCGACACGGTGTTCGACATACGCATGGCGCACTCCGCCGGCGTCAGGGCCGTTGGCGTGACTTATGGCAACGGGCAGCGCGCCGACCTCGTGGCAGAGCATGCCGAATACGTGATAGACGACTTCGGCGACCTTGCCGGCATTGTGCTTGACGCGTGAACTGTCCCCGCAGGGGTGGAATAAAAAAGGAGCCGGGACGGCATGGCTGTATGTTTTTCAAGCTGAAAAACAAGAAACAGGCCTGTCGTCCCGGCTCCTCCGTATGTATTTTGCTTGTTGCGTGAAAGCTTATTTCTCGCTGAAGGCTGCGGCCTCCGCCGCAGCTATTATATCCTCCTTTGACATGTTGCCGCCTATCGTCTTGATGTCAGACAGGTCGAACTCGTCCACCTCGGCGGCGTTTACGGCATTGCCGTCCCCGTCGGTGCGGCCTTCGTCGGCGGCAGGTGCCGCCTCCGCGCTTGGCAGGGGCTTCTCCTCCTGCTGCGAGGTGATGATGAAGTCGTCCTTGGGCTCTATGTCCGGCACGGTCTGCACGGGCTCTTCCTCCATCTTCGTGCGCTCGGTCTTGGCTGCGAACACGGCGTCGATGAACTGCGGCTTGCGCCTCAGGCTCTGCAGTGCGGCCTTGCTGGCGGCCTGCTGGCTCTCCTTCTTAGAGTAGCCTTCGCCCTGTCCGCCCTCAAGCCCCTCGATCATCGCCTTGTATACGAACATAGGGCTGTTGCCGTCGTCGCGCTTCTGCTCAACCAGCTGGAAGTCGAGCTTCACCTTATTCTTCTGGCACCATTCGATGAGCTTGCTCTTGAAGTTAACCTCCTTGTATGCCACCTTGTCGATGTTGATAAGCTGCGACAGTATGCGCTTCTGCATGAAGCGCATGCACGCCATGTAGCCCTTGTCAAGGTAGATGGCCCCTACGAGGGCCTCGAACGCATTTCCTTCCATGTAGCTGTTATGAGAGGACATGTGTCCGCTTGAAACTATGAGCTTGCCTACGCCTATTTCGTGGGCGAGGCGGTTCAGCGTGTCGCGCTGCACTATCTTGCTGCGGGTGCTTGTAAGGAAGCCTTCGCGCTTGCCTTCAAAGTGGCGGAAGACTATGTCGCCCACTATCGCGTCGAGTATGGCGTCGCCCAGGAATTCGAGCCGCTCGTTGTTGACGGGCTTGCCCTTGGCGTTGCGCTTGGACACGCTGCGGTGCATGAGCGCCTGCTTGTACAGGCTGATGTCGTGGGGGTAGAATCCTAGTATCGAGTATAGAGAATAATAAAGCTCCTTTTCCTTGCGGAAAGGGAGCTTTATCCGGTCAATAAAGTTGTTAATCATCATATTTCTTGAAGATGACGCACGCGTTGTGTCCGCCGAAGCCGAATGTGTTGCTCATTGCGGCGCGCACCGTGCGCTTTTGTGCCTTATTGAAAGTGAAGTTGAGGTTATAGTCTATCTCCTCGTCCTTGTCGTCCTCTTCGTGGTTGATGGTCGGCGGCACGATGTCGTTCTTCACTGAAAGAACGCTCACCATTGCCTCTACTGCGCCGGCTGCGCCGAGCAGGTGGCCGGTCATTGACTTGGTAGAGCTGATGTTCAGCTTGTAAGCCGCGTCGCCGAACACGTCCTTGATGGCCTTGGCTTCCGATATGTCGCCTACGTGTGTAGACGTGCCGTGGACGTTGATGTAGTCTATATCTTCAGGTTTCATGCCTGCGTCGTCGAGCGCCGCCTGCATCACGAGCCTTGCTCCGAGGCCTTCGGGGTGCGACGCCGTGATGTGGTATGCATCGCCGCTTTCGCCTTCGCCTACCATTTCGGCGTATATCTTGGCTCCGCGGGCCTTGGCGTGCTCCAGTTCCTCGAGGATGAGGCATCCTGCTCCCTCTGCCATGATGAAGCCGTCACGGCTTGCGCTGAACGGGCGTGAAGCCTTTTCAGGCTCGTCGTTGCGGGTTGAGAGGGCGTGCATTGCGTTGAATCCGCCTACGCCGCAGGCGCAGATGGCAGCCTCGGCGCCGCCGCTTACTATCGCGTTGGCCTTGCCCAGACGGATAAGGTTGAACGCGTCGGCGATGGCGTTGGTCGAAGAAGCGCAAGCGGATGTCGTAGCGTAGTTGGGACCGTGGAATCCGTAGTGGATCGAGATGTGGCCGGCTGCTATGTCGCTGATCATCTTCGGGATGAAGAACGGGTTGAACTTAGGACCGTTCTCCTTGTTGTTGGCATAGTATGACACTTCGTCCTCGAAGGTCTTTATACCGCCTATGCCTACGCCGAAGATTACTCCGATGCGGTTCTTGTCCTCGGTCTCCAGGTCCATGCCGCTGTCCTTGACCGCCTGCATGGCGCTTATCATGGCCAGCTGGGTGTAGCGGTCGAGCTTGCGGGCTTCCTTGCGGTCAATCCAGTCGTTGACGTTAAGGCCTTTCACCTCGCAGGCGAACTGCGTCTTGAACTTGGAGCAGTCGAAAAGAGTGATAGGTGCTGCGCCGCTCTTACCGGCCAAGAGGTTATTCCATGTCTCCTCGACATTGAGTCCCACCGGCGTCACTGCGCCCAGACCCGTCACTACTACTCTCTTTAATTCCATTTAATCGTTTTGGGAAATTATTATTTTACGTTCTCCTCGATATACTTAACGGCGTCGCCTACAGTTGCGATTGTTTCAGCCTTGTCGTCAGGTATTGAGATGTTGAACTCTTTCTCGAACTCCATGATAAGCTCTACCGTGTCGAGTGAGTCAGCGCCGAGGTCGTTAGTGAAGCTTGCTTCGGGCTTTACTTCTGCTTCGTCAACACCAAGTTTCTCTACGATAATAGCTTTTACTTTAGATTCAATTTCTGACATGATTGTAATGTTTTAAAATGTTTGTAAAAAATATTCTAATCTCTAAAACCGGTGCAAAGGAACGAATTTTTATTCAAGTTTGCAAATTTTTTAAACAAAAATGTGTCCATTGTTGCACACATACCGTAATAGTGTGCAGGTTTTATTGTCTTTTTACACCGTTTCCACGTGTTTTTTTGTCAACTTTACATGTTTTGTGCGCACACAGCTTTCGCTTTTTCTGACCGCCGCGAGGGGCGCCGTCTGTGTGTGCCATTGTAAATGCTTGTATTACAAGGGGTTGCAAAAGGCTGTCTTTCGGCGTCTGATATGTGGCCTTTCAGGCCATAAAACATGACCTTTTGGACGGTAAAAGGCGGCCTTTGTGTTTTTTGCCGCCGGCGTTAAGGCGGAATGCTCCTTGCGGGTAAATTTTATTTACACGTACAACCGGCACGGCAGCGGGCGCGCCATGCGCCGTCCTTTGCCATGTGATGCAGCCGCTAAACCGCCGGTGGAATTACTGGCGGGATTTTTCGTGCGTGAATATTTGGCGGTCTGATAAAAAAGGTTTATCTTTGTGGATGTAAACCTTGATTTGATTTTTCAGTGAAAAGTACGTTGTCCGCCGTATAGGCGGATGCTCCAACACGTCGCTCTTATGTTTGCCGGGCTCTCCGTCAGGTCAGCTTTGTTTATATTATCTGTTCCACCATATAAGTATGTAGCCCATGTATTATGTCTTGATTATCTCCCTGGCCCTGTTTTATGTAGGGTATTCGCTGTACATAATTAAGAAGAACAAGAAGAGTAAGGGCGTCAAGCGTTCTCTGGTTATGGTTGGTGAAGAGCTGTTTTTGCCGCTCCCGTTTTTCTTTGCAGCAATCTTGCTGTTCGACATCTTGCCGCCTGCTGTTTATCCCTTTGCCGCTGTTGTTTCGTTGGCTGTCATTTTCGTGGTCGGATATATAAGGAAGCGTTACCACGATGCAGACATATATCTGTTCACCTTCTTCGGTTTCTGCTTGTCAGGAATGTTGGAAAACAATTTCGGGTTGTCGCTGGGTGTGGCTATTGCCGTTGGTCTGTTTGCGCTACTTCTGATTATATTGTTGTATTTTTATATGCTTTATTTCATGGATTAGCCGGTGCGTTTGTCAGCAGTCATCCTGCCGACTCGCGCCGCAGCGGATAGTTGCCGCGCAGCTCCT
>ENA-OZDX01000120-OZDX01000120.1-human-gut-metagenome-genome-assembly--contig:-NODE-120-length-52598-cov-10.570714_pt1 | contig 52598 bp, 46 predicted proteins | sample MGYA00245062_ERZ653597 | MGnify/ENA primary metagenome ERZ653597 (study PRJEB26926, sample SAMN06165186) | human gut metagenome | biome: ENVO:00009003; feature: ENVO:2100002; material: ENVO:00002003...
AAAAGCAGGATGTGAAGCCGGAGCGTGTTCCCGTACCGGACATACGATGGCGACGTTCGATGACATTGCCCGACTACAAAAAAACATTTCTTGTCCGGGTGGATTACGACCTCCGCGCCTCGCTTTATGTCAGTGCCCCTACGAAACGGAAAATCCTTGAAGTCCTGAAAAAAATCGGCGGCGAGCGACTGACCGCAACATCTTATGTAGATAATATCCTACGGCACCATCTCGAAATGTTCCGCGACGAGATCAACTGCATACATCAAGAACAGAATTACCATAACATCGTCTAAATTCTTTCTGCCATGAACAGCATAATTCTTATTGCCGCCTGCGCCGTATGTCTGGATCAGTTGTTTTTCCGGGGGCGGCTCGCGTCATATGTCGTCGACAATCTGAAAGGCCCGAAGAAAAAACACACCGGGCATAACGCTGCCCCTCACACGCCGAATGCCGGTACTGCACCCCGTCAAACTCCTGAAATTCTCGTGTCAAAATCCTATCGGTGCGGACTGGAGCGGACTGGAGCGGACATCGGCACCGCCCCGGCAGGCGGAGATGCTATATTTGCCCCGGCTTCGGAAGAGAAGTCCGCGATGGCGTCGTGGAACGGGCTTGTCGTGCAGCCCCCGATCGGCGAAGACGGCGAACTTGCGGAGCCCAAAGCGCCTGCCGGCGCCCGACCTCCGCTTCCGGCTCTCCCCGCCAGAGCAGAACTCCGCGATGCGGAGGTTCATGCGATGCTCGGAGAGCTGGACTTCGGAGAGAGCGCCGTCATGGGCGATGCCACGGCCGAGGAGCGGCAGGCCATTGCCAACTTCGACATCCGGGCCTTTGCCTGACACGTAAACGAGAGACGACATGAAATGGAATAACGAATACGGCTGACGCCTTTCCCGCAGCAGGAAATACGATGTATCCGGTCGCAGAATGCTCCCAAAGCAGGCTGCGGCCTTTTTCACACCCTTAACCAAACTACCTGTTTTATGAAAAAAAGAGCAATTTTCACGATTCTGTCCCTGTGCTCCGCACTCCTATCCTTTGCGCAGGGCAACGGCATGGCCGGCATCAGCGAGGCCACGAACATGGTCACCTCTTATTTCGACCCGCTAACGAAGCTGATCTTCGCCGTCGCGGCAATCCTCGGACTGGTCGGCGGCGTGCGCGTCTACTCGAAATTCTCGTCGGGTGACCCGGACGCTTCGAAATCCGCCACGGCGCTGTTTCTCTCATGCGTCTTTCTGGTGATCGTCGGTACGGTCTTACGTTCATTCTTCCTCTAAACGATGGCGGAATACCAAGTGAACAAGGGCGTGGGCCGTCAGGTCGAGTTTCAGGGCGCGCACGTAATGGTTCTTTGGCAAATGCGTCGATAGCAAGACGTTAGGCAAGTGTTCGATAGCCTATCATCGATCGGCTTATCCGAAAGGGAAACCGGACGGGGAGTATAGCCTGCCGATAAACTGATAAGTCATACAGTTACCAAGTATGCGACTGAATCAGGAGATGAAAGATAGATACGAGGATAAAGTCTGGATTGATTGAACGATAGTCCAAGTGGCACAACTCGAAACTGTGGCGGAAGGTAACTACAGACGCCATACTGTAACACACTCGATTCGACCTTGGAGGGTTGGGTGCAGAACAGGTTACAGCACAACTGCGATAAGCAGAAACGGATGAAAGTCGTATCCGACAATCTATCAAAGCTATGTTGCCGAAGAATTAAACGTGGATTGCCTAACCCGGAATGCCGAAAGGCTATTAGGTTTCAGACCTATGAAAATCCGGTATGGCAACGGAGCCACCGTAGTAGTCCGAGCGAGGGAAAGCCTCGTACATGGCGAAGGGTGGCAGCTAACATTTTTAATACAAATTAACGGATAATGTGTGAGACATTATGAGAAATCCAGAGAGAGTATTAAACAGTCTGTCAGAGCACAGCAAAGTTTCGAGCTACAAGTTTGAACGGCTCTACAGGGTTCTATTCAATTCGGAGATGTTTCTCCTCGCCTACCATAATATACAAGGTAGGCAGGGAAATATGACGGAAGGTTCCGACGGTAAAACTATCGACGGAATGAGCCTGAAACGGATTGAAAATTTGATTGATGCGCTCAAAGATGAGTCGTACCAACCAAAACCGGCAAGAAGGACGTACATCCCGAAGAAAAACGGGAACATGCGACCTCTCGGCATACCGTCTATCGACGACAAATTAGTGCAGGAGGTATTGCGAATGCTGTTGGAAGCAATTTATGAAGGTAGTTTTGAGAACACCTCGCACGGCTTCCGACCCAAACGCAGCTGCCACACCGCACTGATACAGGTGCAGAAGAATTTTACTGCGGCCAAGTGGTTTATCGAGGGCGACATTGAGGGATTCTTCGATAACATCAACCATGATGTACTTATCGGAATCTTGAAAGAACGTATCGCAGACGACCGCTTTATCCGGCTAATGTGGAAATTTTTGAAAGCTGGCTACATCGAAGATTGGACATTTCATAGAACATACAGCGGAACACCGCAAGGTGGCATCATTAGCCCGATACTGGCTAATATCTATCTCGACAAGCTGGATAAGTACATGAAAGAGTATGCCTGTCAATTCGATAGAGGCGACAGACGGGCAATGAACCTTGAGTACAAACGGTATTCCAGGAAAATTTGGTGGCTCGGCACAAAGCTGAAGCAAACCAAGGATAAAGATACTCGGAAGGAACTGATTGACGCGATTAAGCAACATCAGAAAAACAGGATGCACTTACCCTCTGTCGATGAAATGGACGAGGGATATAGACGGATTAAGTATGTGAGGTATGCCGATGATTTTATTATCGGAGTGATTGGCAGTAAATCGGACTGTGAGGCCATCAAAGAGGATATTAAGAATTTCCTCGGCGAGAAACTGAAATTGACGCTCTCCAAAGAAAAGACCTTAATCACGCACGGCAATAGAAAGGCAAAATTCCTCGGCTATGAAATCTATGTCCGACCATTCACGGATAAGACGTTAAGAGGCGAGAAATCGGGAGTACTTATTAAGGCTTACGGCAAAAAGGTAGTGTTGGAAGTGCCAATGTCCACAATGCGGGATAAACTTCTCTACTACGAGGCGATGGAAATTCATCAATTCGAGGGTAAAGCGAAATGGAAACCCACAAGCCGGACAAAGTTGCTACATCTGGACGACCTCGAAATACTGGATGCCTATAACAGAGAAATCCGAGGTTTTGCAAACTATTTTTCTATCGCAAATAACAGTTCACACCTGAATTCTTTCAAGTACATCATGCAATACAGTCTGTATAAGACTTTTGCACGAAAGTACAGTACGACAGCCCGAAAGATTATCGCAAAGTATCGACATCACAAAGATTTTGCGGTTTTCTATGAGGACAAGAAAGGAGGAAAGAAGATGCGGGTATTCTTCAACGGGAGCTTTAAGCGTAAAACAACCGCGATGGACGCGAGTTGTGATTATGTAGCCAACACGATTTTCAATACCACTGTATCAAGCCTTATACAAAGGTTAAAAGCGGGTAAGTGTGAATTGTGTGGCGCAACGGAAAACATTGAAATACACCACGTCAAAAGACTCAAAGACTTAAAAGGCAAAGAGCCATGGAAAATCCAAATGATTGGACGTCAGAGAAAGACGTTAGCTGTATGTATTCCCTGTCACAACAAGATACATCACGGGATAATAGACTGAATATGTTAGTGGAGAGCCGTGTGCGCCGAGAGGTGCAAGCACGGTTCGGAGGCGAGTTCTTGGAAACCTACCGTAGAAATACGGCAAGGCACCGGGTTCTTAGCCTACGACTCACGGCGCAGTACCTCGTGCTGTTCGTCGCGGGGCTTCTGGGCGTCTTCGTCTGCTTCGCCGGAATGTACATGAGCGGCGTCCCGCAGGGCCTGTGCATCCTCTTCGCCCTCACGGCCGGCCTTGCCGTCACGGGCGGCACCTTCTACCTGAACCGCCGTTTCGGCCCCCACGGGCTTCAGAAGCTCATGGCCTCGCGCCGGCATCCGCGGCGCATCGTTCACCGCCGGGCCGTCGGGCGGCTGTTGCGTTTTCGTCGAACCGTAAAACTGTAATCCTATGCGCGGAACCCTGAAAACCTCGACCTTGGAATCGAAATTTCCACTTCTGAGAGTCGAGAACAACTGCATCATCTCCAAGTTCGCCGACATCACTGCGGCCTACCGCGTCACACTGCCCGAACTCTTCACCCTCACGGCCGAGGAATACGAAGCACTGCACGGCGCATGGCTCAAAGCCCTGAAAGTGCTGCCGGATTACACCGTCGTCCACAAACAGGACTTCTTTATCGAAGAACGATACACGGCTCCGGAGGAGGGTTCCGAGCGGAGCTTTCTCGCACGTTCCTACGAACGTCATTTCAACGAGCGGCCCTACCTGCGCCATACGTGCTACCTGTTCGTTACGAAGACCACGCCCGAACGGATGCGGCAGACCAGCGCCTCGTCTGTCTTGTGCCGGGGTTTCATCGTCCCGCGGGAGATGCGCGACACGGACGCCGTGACGCGCTTTCTGGAGGCCGCGGAGCAGATGGAGCGCATTCTGAACGATTCGGGCCTCGTGCACGTCGAGCGGCTAACGGAAACGGAGATCGTCGGCACGGCAGACGACGCCGGGCTGCTGGCCCGTTACTTCGCCCTCTCGGACGAGCGGAGTCCGGTCGTCAACGAAGATATCCGTCTCGACCCGGGCGTGATGCGCATCGGAGACAAGTTCCTTACGATGCACACGCTCTCCGATCTGGATATGCTGCCACAGAGCGTGGCGACGGATTTCCGCTACGAACGCCTTTCGACCGACCGCTCGGACTGCCGCCTCTCGTTCGCGGCGCCCGTGGGGCTGCTGCTCTCCTGCAACCATGTCTACAATCAGGTGATCTTCCTCGACGACCACGACGAAACGCTCAAGCGCCTCGAAGCCTCGGCCCGGAACATGAACTCGCTGGCGGGCTATTCGCGCTCGAACGCCATCAACCGGGAGTGGATCGAAATGTATCTCAATGAGGCGCATTCGCAGGGGCTGCGCTCCGTAAGGTGCCATTGCAACGTCATGGCATGGGCCGAGAGCGAAGCGGAGTTGAAGCGCATCCGCAACGACGTGGGCTCGCAACTGGCCCTTATGGGCTGCACGCCGCATCACAACACGGTGGACGTGCCGGTGTTGTTCTGGGCGGCGATTCCCGGCAACGAGGCCGACTTCCCCGCCGAGGAGAGTTTCTACACCTTTCTCGATCAGGCCCTCTGCCTTTTCAACGAGGAGACCAACTACCGCTCGTCGCTCTCGCCCTTCGGAATCAAGATGTCCGACCGCCTGTCGGGCATACCTCTCCATCTGGACATCTCGGACCTTCCGATGAAGCGCGGCGTCATCACGAATCGGAATAAATTTATCCTCGGGCCGTCGGGCTCGGGCAAGAGTTATCTGACGAACCATCTGGTTCGTCAGTACTGGGAGCAGGGAGCGCATATCCTGCTGGTCGATACGGGCAACTCCTACCAAGGGCTCTGCTCGCTGATTCACGCCAAGACCAAAGGCCGCGACGGGGTGTATTTCACCTACACCGAGGAGGCGCCCATCGCCTTCAATCCTTTCTATGTCGAGGACGGAGTGTACGACGTGGAGAAGCGCGAGTCGCTCAAGACGCTGCTGCTGACCCTTTGGAAACGGGAATCCGAGGAGCCAACACGCTCGGAGGAGGTAGCGCTCTCGAACGCCGTGAACCTCTACCTCTCGAAGCTCCGCACCGACCGCTCCATCGTCCCCTCGTTCGATACCTTTTACGAGTTCGTCGAAACCGACTACCGGCGGCTTCTGGAGCAGAAGCGCGTGCGGGAGAAGGATTTCGACCTCGAAAACTTCCTGAACGTGCTGGAACCTTACTATAAGGGCGGCGAGTACGACTACCTGCTGAACTCCGACAAACAGCTGGATTTGCTGGACAAACGTTTCATCGTCTTCGAGCTGGACAACATCTCCTCGAACCGGACGCTGCTGCCGGTGGTGACGCTCATCATCATGGAGACCTTCATTTCGAAGATGCGGCGGCTGAAAGGAGTCCGCAAGATGATTCTCATCGAGGAGTGCTGGAAGGCCCTCACCTCGGCCAATATGAGTGCATATATTAGGTATTTGTTTAAAACCGTTCGCAAGTATTTCGGCGAGGCGGTCGTGGTGACGCAGGAGGTGGACGACATCATCTCGTCGCCCATCGTCAAGGAGTCGATCATCAACAACGCCGACTGCAAAATCCTGTTGGACCAGCGCAAGTACCTCTCGAAGTTCGACGGCATACAACGTCTGCTGGGGCTGACGGACAAGGAGCGGGCGCAGATTCTCTCGATCAATCTCTCGAACGATCCTAAACGCCTCTATAAGGAAGTGTGGATTGGGCTCGGAGGCGTGCAGTCGGCAGTTTATGCCACGGAAACCTCGGTCGAAGAATATTTGACCTATACCACTGAGGAATCGGAAAAGATGCAGGTCATGGAGCTTGCCGAAAAGCTCGGCGGCGACATCGAAGCCGCCATCCGCCAGCTGGCACGCGAGCGTAAAACGAACACCGAATCTTAATTCTTCCTGTTATGAAACAGTTGCTTTGGATATGCGCCGGTATCCTGCTGACATTGGCCGCCGTGCTCGGAGCTTTCCGCCTCTTCTACGATTACGAATACCGCAAAATCCGTCCCTTGTGCGGCGAATGGCATTCGACGCTCGACGATACGCGGCTGGTGATCGAGCCGTGCGGTGATAAATTCCGGATCACCATCACGCACCGCAGCACGTCCGAAACGCACCTCCTATACTACAAGGATTGCGTCTATTATACGGCCTACGGCGGATGCCGGGTCGATCTCTTTTACACGCCCCCGGCCGATGCACTGCTCCTCGTGCCGGGCGACGCTTTCAAACGAACCTCAAAACTCAAAAACAATGAACAGTAACCAATCGACGCCTGCGTCGGCCGTAGCGGCCCTTCAGCAGGAGATCAGAACCCGCACCGAAGTTATCCGCACCTTGGCGGACCTTCGGGAACAACTCGACGCCGACCGTATCTGCGGAGCGTGGCTCTCGGCGGAAAACAACCTCTCGGCCTCGATACGCCGCATCGGCGAGGGCATGTGGCGCATCCTCGTTTTCGACCACGCGCTCTGCTACAAACGCCTCGTACAGGACGGCATCATCGCGCTGCGCCGCCACCGTCTTTGGCTCGGCGCCGACGACGGCAACCGCGTGATCTACGATGCTTCCACCGAGACACTCACCATCGGCTGTTACGGACGTTTCGTTCCGGAGGACTGCATCCGGCGGCAGGAAGACGACGCAATCATTGCCGCAGAACCTTTCAACGAACCGGCCGAATAATGGAACCGCGTTCGGTATTTCCGGGCTGCCCCTGCTTGTCGGGGCAGTCCTTCGGCGGACTCCGCCCGCAGTCACACATTTCTAAATCCGACGGCTATGGAATGGAAAGATAGGATCGCGCGGCTATTCCGCCGCACGCCGGATTGGGAAAGGGAACATCGACGCACGCTCATTGTCCGCCATACTGAAAACCTGCTCCGGGAACGGGATATAAACAGTGTTACAGACCTTGTGCGACGGCACCGGAAATCGGATCTGACCATTGCCGGAATCAGACTGACAATGAATACAGCGACATCCCGCTTTCTCAGGACGCCCGAAGATGCGGCGGGAAAAGATATGCTGGAGCTGATGGATGCCCTGCGCAGAACACCGTTTGCAAAAAAGATCGGGCGACGCCTCGCGGACGTTCCGGCAGACACCGCCCACTCCCTGCACGGAGTGTTCGCTATGCATACTTTTCTCTTGGATGCCTATCTGGAGCAACATCCCGACAGCAAGCTCCGGCAGCCTCCGATGGACGAGGTGCAGGCAGCAGCGCATATCATCGACCGGCAGTTTCGCGCCGAGACATTCCGCGAACTGCGCCATCTGGCGGAAATATCCGGAGGCTATATACCCTCCTGTTACGTTGCACGCCTTTACGACTGGGACGCCGACATGGAGCGGTTACAAGAGATGCGCGGGCGGCTGAACGGCCCGGCATGTCCGGAAGCTCCGCAGCAGGTACAGCAGCTCCGGAAGCGAATCTGGAAGGCCGAGAACCGCATGGTGCGGGAAGCCGAGAGGATATTGGAGAGTGATCCGGAAATTTCCCTGCGGCAAACCTACATTGAAAAACTCGATGCCGAGTTGCAGACATTGGGATGGCTTGCACGCTTCCCGGAGCGAATCGACGACAGCCGTATTAACCGGCAGCTGCTCGACAAATACAGGATTCTTCCCGGCATATCACCAGCCGAGCAATACGGGCAGGTCGAGAAAGCCTTCCGCGAGCTGGATGCACGCCTTGTCCGCATGACCGGGCGGCAGTCCTACGCCGACGATCTGTTCGAATCCCTGCGGCAGAAAGGCCCGAAGCCGGAGAAACATATTTCCGGGGTGCGGCAGAAAGAGATCAATTCTGCAAGGAAAGAGCAAACCGGACAACCGGCTTCGGGTCGGCGGATAAAGCGGTGATGCCCGTCTTCGGGTGAATATCCTCAATAACACAATCAATTCAAGCATGAAACAGAAAATCATCCTGCTGTGTCTGTGCCTTGTCTGCACGGGCCTCAGCACATACGCCCAGTGGGTCGTCTCAGACCCTACGAACCTCGCGCAGGGGATCGTCAACTCCACCAAGCAGGTCGTCGAAGCCGCCAAGAACGGCTCCACCATGCTGCAAAGCTTTCAGGAAACCGTGAAGATTTATGAGCAGGGGAAGCGATACTACGACGCCCTGAAGTCGGTCAGCAACCTCGTCCGCTCGGCCCGCAAGGTGCAGCAGTGCATTCTGCTCGTGGGCGAAATCTCGGACATCTACGTCGACGGTTATCGCCGCATGGTCGGCGACGAGAACTTCACGCCCGCGGAGCTCGCGGCCATCGCCGCAGGCTACGCCCGCATCATCGAGGAATCGGCCGGGGAATTGAAGGAGCTGCAGGACATCGTGAACCCTACGGATATGTCCCTGACGGACAAGGACCGGATCGACGTGGTGCAGCGCGTCTACGGCGTTCTGCGGCGCCATCGAGACCTGGCACGCTACTACACGCGCAAGAACATCTCCATATCCCTGCTGCGGGCCGCCCGGAAGCGGGACATGGAGGGTGTGCTCTCATTGTACGGAACCGACGAACAACGTTACTGGTAGCCGACGATGGTACACATGCTTTCCCTTACGGACAATCTGCATACGATTCTCCGGGTGCTTTACGACGACATGATGGCGCTGTGCTATCCGATGTTGCAGGTCGCAATGGCCATCGCAGGGATCGGGGCGCTGCTTCACATCGCCTACCGCGTCTGGCAGTCGATGGCCCAAGCCGAACCGATCGACCTCTTTCCCCTTATGCGGCCCTTCGCCATCGGCATCTGCATCCTGTTCTTCCCGACGCTCGTGTTGGGAAGCCTGAACGGCATACTTTCACCCCTGGTAAAGGCGACGCATTCGCTGATGGTCGGGCAAACACTCGACATGGAACAATGGCAGGAGCGGCGTGAGCGGCTCGAACTCGAAAGCCGCGAGCAGATGCCCCCGGACAGCTACTACGCCGAGAACGAGGAGATGGAGCGCGAGCTCAGCGAACTGGGCGTGGACGACCAGACACAGCAGACACTCGACCGCATGAACGAGGAGCGATCCTCATGGTCTGTAAAGGGACTTATATTCAAAGGCTTGGCATGGATACTCGAACTGCTCTTCGCCGCGGCGAGCGTCATACTCGACGTGCTGAGGACCTTTTACCTGATCGTCCTCTCGCTGCTCGGCCCGATCGCTTTCGCCATCTCCGTGTTCGACGGATTTCAGTCCACGCTGACGCAATGGCTCACGAAATATGTCTCGATTTACCTGTGGCTGCCCATCTCGGATCTTTTCTCGGCGATCATCGCACGTCTGCAAACCCTTTCGATGCGCCACGACGCCGACCTGATGGCCGAAGGCTACAACTGGTATGTGGACTGGTCGAACAGCCTGAACCTGATCTTCATGCTCGTGGCCGTGTGCGGATACCTCTGCATCCCCTCGATCGCCTCGTGGGTCGTGCAGGCGAACGGATTCGCCGCCTACAACAAGACCGTCTCGAAGATGACCTCGCTCGTAAGCGCCGGAGCCGGATGGACGGCCGGCAAAGCATGGGCCGGGGCCAAAGGCGCCGGCTCGGCGGCATTATCGGGCGGTAAGGCCGTGGGACGCGGCATCATGAACGGCGCCCGGCTTATTTTCAGAAAATAAAATAACCCGTTATTATGGAATTCAAGTGTTTAACGAACATCGAAACATCGTTTCGGCAGCTGCGCATGTACGCGCTCGTCTTCGCCGGAGTCTGCGCCGTCGTTACCGTGGCGGCGGTCTGGATGTCCTACTCTTTCGCCGAACGGCAGCGGCAGAAGATCTACGTGCTGGACAACGGACGCTCGCTGATGGTGGCGCTCTCGCAGGACCTCGCACAGAACCGTCCCGTAGAGGCCCGTGAACATGTGCGGCGCTTCCACGAGCTCTTCTTCACCCTCTCGCCCGACAAGGCGGCCATCGAGTCCAACCTGAACCGTGCGCTGCTGATGGCCGACCGATCGGCCCTGTCGTATTACAAGGCCCTGAGCGAAAAGGGATTCTTCAACCGCCTGATCGCCGGCGGCATCTCGCAGACCGTACGCATCGACAGCATACGCTGCAACTTCGACAGCTATCCCTACCAGGTGACGACCTACGCCCGGCAACGCATCATGCGCGAGAGCACCATCACCGAGCGGTCGCTCGTAACGACCTGCCGCCTCATCAACGCCGTGCGTTCGGACAACAACCCCCAGGGGTTTCTGCTGGAGAATCTGAACGTCATCGAAAACAAGGACCTCGCAACTTATGACCGTTGACAGACTGCGCGTACGAACACGTTATGCGAGGCGGTGGCTGCGCCGCCGACACGACCGTCTGGCGCCCCGCCAGCGGCAGTGCATCGCTCTTGCGGCGCTGCTGCTTTTCGCCGCCGCCGATATGTGGATGCTGCTGCGGGGCGTCTTATCCTGAATATCAAATTCCGATGAAGATGAAAGAACCAAAAGATGAAATCCGCTCCCGCAGGTGGCCGAAGGTCAACGTCCTGCTCGTGGCTGCCGCGCTGCTCGTACCCTTCACGCTGTTCATGTGGCGGATATTCGGCACGAAGGAGACACCGCAGCAGGAAGGGGCTGCGGGGATCAACTTCTCCGTGCCGGAGGGCCGCGAGCAACAGATCGAAAGCTCCAAGCAAAAGGTCGTGGCGAAGGTCCGGACCGAGGCGTTGCAGGCCCAGCGGCTGCTTACGCTCGGCGAGGAGTCCTTCTCGCTGCTGGACGACCGCACGGAGCAACCTCCGTCCCGGCAGAACCCCATGCAGGAGGCAGATGAGGCCAACCGCGCCCTGCAGCGGCAGCTCGCACAAACCTATGCACCCCGCACCTCCGAGCGGGAAGTCGAGCATCTGCGGCGTCAGGTCGAGGAACTCTCCGCACGGCTCGATGCGTCGCCGCCGGCAGCTTCCGCAGATCCGCTGGAGCTGGCCGAGCGACAATATCAACTGGCTCAGAAGTACCTCGGCGGCGGAACACCGCACATCGACACCGTACCGGCCGAACGGGGACGGCTCTGCGTGCTGCGCCCCGTGCCGGAACGGGCACTGACGGCTTCGACGCTCGGCGCAGCGGCAGATTCCGCACAGGAGCGCAACGCGGGGTTTCTGACTGCCGAAGGCGAAAAGCGCCCGGAGCATAACACGGCCGTCAGCGCGTGCATAGCGCAGACGCAGACCGTGCGCTCGGGAGAGATGGTCCGCCTGCGGCTGCTCGAAGAAGCCGCAGTCGACGGCGTACGGCTGCCGCGCGGCACCTCCCTCTACGGCGAAGCATCGCTCGACGGCGTGCGTCTGCGGATCGTCGTGCGCAGCATCCGATACCAGGGGCGGATCTTTCCCCTCGAAGCCGCAGCTTACGATCTGGACGGGCAGCCGGGGCTCAACATCCCCGACTCGCGCGAGCGCCGAGCCGTGAAGGAGGCCCTCGCCGACATCGGGCAGCAGACCGGTACGAGCATCGACATCAGCCGCAACGCCGGACAGCAGGTGCTCGCAGACATCTCCCGCACGGCCCTGCGCGCTACGACGCGGTATGCGGCCGAGAAGCTCAAAGAGGTCAAGATCACACTTAAAGCCGACCACAGGATCTATTTACTGTCGAAAGAATAAAACCGTCATGAACCGATTATCCAGTCTTTTCCTTACGATCGCAGCGCTGCTTGCGGCCCTCGCCGCAGATGCGCAGCACGTCGATGTAGCACCCCGCCGTATCGAAGTGGGCTTCAACAAGACCGTACACATCCTCTTTCCGTCGCCCGTGACCTACATCGACATCGGGTCGATGGACATCATCGCCGGGAAAGCCGCAGGAGCCGAGAACGTCGTGCGCGTGAAAGCCGCCGTCCGAGACTTTCCGAAAGAAACGAACCTCACGGTCATCACCGAGGACGGAGGCTACTACTCCTTCGATGCCCGCTATGCCGAGAACCCGCAGGTCGCAACGCATGAGATAGGCGCTGCGACGTCCGCGTCCCCGGCCGTGCAGACGCCGCCCGCAGAAGGTCGCGTGCTGCTCGAAGCCACCGGACGCGAACGTCCCGCCGTAGTCAAGAAGACGCTCAACGACATCTACAGGCTCAACCGAACCGAGATGCGGCTGCGGAAAAAACATTACGGCATCGAAACGGAGGTGCAGGGAATCTACGTCCGCAACGACGTGATATACATCCATCTGTCGCTATACAACAACTCCAACATCTCCTTCGAAGTCGAGGACCTGCATTTTCGGATCGAGGACCGCAAGGTCGCAAAGCGAACGGCACAGCAGATAACGCCACTCGAACTGCTGCGCGTATGCAACGACCTGCGTATCGTACGTGCCCATCAGCGCCAGAGAACCGTCTTCGCGCTGCCCAAGTTCACCATGCCCGACGACAAGATCCTCGTACTCGAAATCGTCGAACGAAACGGAGCACGCCATCAGCGTATCGAGATTCGCAACAAGCAGATCAGGCTGGCACGGACCCTTTGATCCGCAGCGGATCGCTCCGTCAGGCACAATAATTTCGGCCGGAGAGTTGTTATATTACTAAATATTGGTAACTTTGTAGTTGAACAAGAGAAGGAACTATGAGAACGACATCCGTAGCGCTCGGAGACTATTTCGAGAGCTTCATCAAAGCCAAGATCGCCCAGGGGCGTTATAACAATGCCAGCGAGGTCATACGCGCCGGGCTGCGGCTGCTCGAAGAGAACGAGAGCCGCACGCTCGACCTGCAAAATGCCGTCGCCGAAGGATTCGACAGCGGCATCGCGGAAGGTTTCGATCCCGAGCGGCATTTGCAGCATTTGAAAGCCCGACGTGCAGATGACTGAACTTCGTTTTACCCGCAAGGCCGTCGAGGACCTCTCGGACATCTGGCGTTACACGGTAGAGCGGTGGTCGGAAGAGCAGGCAGACCGCTATTACGGATTGCTTGTGGCGACCTGCCGAAAGATCGCCGCAAGCACCGTCCCGATCGGACGCCGTTACGAACAGATCGCAGAGGGGTTGTATGGATTCAGAGTCGGACGGCACATCCTCTTTTACCGCATCGAATCCGACCGGATCATTCTAATCGTCAGAATCCTCCACGAACGGATGGACCTCGGAAACCGTTTCGCAGAGTAACGACCGCACAACATCGTCGCCGCAGGAGTCGAGTCCCCTGCGGCGACGATTGTTTCATACCGAAGCGACTATTTTTTAAGACACTCGATGAACGCCTTCGAAGGCTTGAACGCCGGGACGGTATGCGCCGGCACGAGGACGGTCGTGTTGCGCGAGATGTCGCGGGCCTTCTTCGCGGCTCGCTCACGGCGCACGAAGCTGCCGAAGCCCCGGAAATAGACGTTCTGTCCGCCTATCTGGGCTGCACGAATCCGCTCCAACAATGCCTCGACGACACCTGCGACCATTTTACTCTCCAGACCCGTTTGTCCGGCAATTTGCTTGACGATCTCTGCTTTTGTCATAAGTGCTGCATATTGATGTTCGTTATATTTGCAAAAATAGCGATTTTCAGCAGCACCGGCAACTCTGTTGCGCCGTTTTCTTGAGAATCCGATTCAAGAGTAACCGGTCTCTTCCGAATGATCTTATGCAGAAACCTTCAGCCTGTCCGATGCAGCGCGGCCAAGCGTTGCAATACGGGGAGCTTTATCTCTTTTATGGCGGGCGGCTCGGACAAGAGACATGTTGTCGTTCACGAGGCGGACGATGCGGTCATGATACTCCGTATTCCTATTGCACGCCCCGCGCGACTGCACGACCTGCAACCGCGACAGCGAAACCTCCACCGTTTCCACCCTCCGGTCCGCGATGCGGGCCGAGAGGATGAGCGAATCGCTCTTGTCGTGATACCGCTCGACGCAGTGGTGCATAGCCTTGCCCTCCTCGATAAATTCCTGAACGCTTTGCAGCACCCGAACTTCGATCTCTCCGTCCGAAAAAGCGATGCCGAGGTACTTGCCTTTGGCCTTCCGGTACTGTTTCTCGTATTCGAGGTATTCCGCACGCCGGCGTGCGGCCTGCTCCTCGGCCTCGATGCGGGCCAGAAGCGCATGGCAGCGATCGTGCGCCTGCCGGAAATCCGACGGACAGACATAGTGTGCGTTATGTATGTCCTTGCCCAACCGGCCCAGCATGTCGATATAGTCGCACCACGAAGCCGCATCATCGATGCGGTAGCCGTTGCGCAGGCAGATGCGGAGCGAAGGCCAGTAATCTTCGATCCGACGCCCGCCCGCTCGGCAGAAGTAGCGGAACAAGTCGTGGCGCCCGATTTTAAGCAGCGTTTCCGCGTGGCGCTGACTGAGGGTATAGCGGAAAATACCGACAGGATCCTCCGCATAGAGGTCGTAGCGAAGGCCCGTCCTTCGCAATTCGGGGATAAGGCGGCGGCGAGGATAACTCCGTTCGACGGACATGTGGTTGTAAAGCCAATATTCCTTCCGCAGCGCCAGCGGCGTAGCGCAGCGCCACACATCATAATACCAGGTATTGCGCAGGCGTGCTACGGTAGCGTATTTTCCGTCGGGCGCGATCCAGCGCTGCATGACCTCGCAGCATTCGTAGCGTGCGGGGTGGCCGTCCCGCACCCGCCGTTCGAGAAGGAAGTAGCGTATGACCTGCAAGCCCTCCCTTGTCGTGACCACAGAGAGGTAAGTCTTATTCCAGGACGTGCGCCGACGGGTGGTTACGACTGTAAGTCGCACGCCGCAATGCGGGCAGACGGCACGGTCGATTTGCTGATCTCCCTGCCACGTATGCCGACATTCGGTGCAGGTGATTTTTCCCTTCTTGGTGCGGAACGCTTCATGTGGCAGAAGATGGGCATAGCCCCAATGCAGCTGTGCGGGTGTGATCTCCGGCAGGCGGCCGCTCGCCGCCACGATGCGCCGTTGCAGTTTCGTTCTCGGCTTCATGGCTCAGAAAAGACTTTGTTGATTCGCCGCGTTTGCGGCATTCGACGCAGGTTGGGATTTGCTCTTGTGCGTTATCTTCGCATAGGCTTCTTCGGTGGCTTTGCGAAGCGCCTGCTCGTGCGCCTCGCGCTGCTCCTCCTCGGTCAGAACGATCGTATGGTTCACGACGACGCGGCAATCGAGCGGCTTGCCTACGTCGATGTCGTCCTCATCGTAGTAATGCACGGCCAGCGAATAGATCTCCGCATCCGTGAAGCCGTTGCAGCCGCTCTGCTGGACATAGTTCAGAATAAAGGTGATGCAGTCGTCGAGGTTTTTATGCTCTTTGGCACAGGAGGCCGCGAAAAGCGCATCCGCGCCTGCACGCTGCTCCAGATATTCCCGGATCGTATCCCGGAAATGTTCGCTCGGTTTTGTCATAATGGTGTTGGTTTGGTTAGGGAATAAAAAGCCGGGAGGAGCGGTTATCCGCTCCTCCCGGTATCGACATTATTTATAACTGTTATGCCGCAAGCGATGCTGACGCTTCCGGCCACAGATCCGGGTCTAACGGCTCTCCTTCAGGCTCCGGAACATCCTCCACAGGGTTCTCCTGCGGGATGTCAGGATCCTCGGGAACCACCGGATCGAAGGCTTCCACCTCGGCGGCCAACTCCTGCGCCTTGCGCTGCTCCAAAGCGTGAAGCTGCTCTTCGAGTCTGGATTGCGTCTTCTCCAGGCGATCCAGATGCTCCGCGATCACACGCTCGCTCGCCTCCTTGTCCTGTTGCAGGGCGAACTGACGCAGCAGTTGAAGCTCGAACGTTTCATCCGTCTGCCGGAACTCTTCGATATGGTCCATGCAGTCGAAGATCACCGACCGCATCAGCATATTCATGCGATCCCCGTCCAGATGATCGAGAAAATCGCCGATCTGTTGCACATCCTGCAAGGCTTCGCGCTCCAAACCCAGTTTCTCGGCGTATCTCGACGGAAGCAGGCGTAGCAGCGAATAGCCGTACAGCCGGCTCTCGGAAGCCGCAAGAGCGGAGGAAGAAATCTCCGTTTCCCGAAGTACTCGTTTCAGGTCCGTCGTCATTTGCGTATAGCATGAGCGATGTGCCATAACGATGCGGCTCTCAAGCTCCTCGACAATGGGACGCGGAGCGATCGACGTATAGACCGTGACGCCCTCGTCGTCGGACGTCTCCTCGATCTGCTCCGGAACCTCCTCGTAGAACAGATCGACGTCCAGCATACCGATAAGGGCATATTTACGCACTCGGCCCGCGTCGATCTCCGCATCCAGCTTCTTCATATTCTCACGGTACTCCGAAACCTCGGATTCGTACTCCGCCAGAGCCTCTAAATACTCATCCCGGTCCTCGTAATCCGACTCTTGGGGAACCTCGACGTCAGGAAGCACGGGAACGTCCGGCTCCCACATGCTGTAGGTGTCGATGACCTCGACCGTATAACCTTGAGATGTGAGGCGTTCGAGAACGGCATCCGAATAGCGCCCCACCTCCACGGCAAGCAGCGTGCGAGGGTCGTTCCGCTGCATCCGGATCGCTTTCTCAACTAAAAATTCGTCGTTCTTGCGGATCATGCAGGACCGGTTTTCGCAGCCCGCACACCCTTCGGCAAGATCCGAAAAGAGAATGTTGTTGGCCGTATTCTCGGCACAGGTCGAGCACTCCGTCTTGTCGAATTTATAGGTGTTCAGCTTGGTCATGTAGCGGTCGTGAAGGTATTGGCCCACCTGACGGGGCGACGTATTCTTCCACGAGTTGTGACCGTCGTTTGCGAAATGCTCCTCGAAGACGCACTGCTGAACCTCCGAAGGGTATTTGGCCAGCTCGATGGCCATGCTTTCGATGATCTCCTCGCGTTCGAGCAGGTTCGCGAGCGGCTCGATAAGGTCGTTGAGCTTCAGGTGTGAACGGATGTAACGCTCGCTCTTGCCGAACTTGTCGACGAGCGTTGTGACTGTGTGACGGCCCGTTTTGAGCGCACGAAGGAACGCCGCAGCCTCTTCGAGAGGCGCTACGTCCTCACGCTGGAGGTTCTCCGTGATGGCCATGTCCTCCGCATCCTCGTCCGTGAGATGTTCATAGACAAGGGCCTTGATGTGTGTGAAGCCCGCACGCTGCGCGGCCCGGTAGCGGCGCTCCCCGTAAACGATTTCGTAGTGCTCGCCGCTGCCGCGTACGCAGATCGGTTGCAGCTGGCCCGTCTGCTGCATACTCAGGGCGAGTTCATCCAGCGACGACTCATTCAGATTGCGGCGAGGGTTATAGGTGCTGCAAACGATCCGATTCAGCTCCAGAAGGACGATCGGCGTAGCGGCAGGAGTGCCCTCCGAAGCGGACGCGACGGCTTCGGATGCGGCAGCGGAGGTTGTCGAACTTTGTTCCGAGAGCGGTGCTGCGGAAGCAGCAGTGGTCGTCTCCGGGGCAGGGAGGGAGGATTTCCGAGAAGCGGACTTCTTCGTCTTCGTCATAATGATTGGACAGTTTTTACCGTGTGTCTCACGTGTTGATGCGATGCAAAGTCTATTTGCATCGGATACGATAATCGATAATTCTTCGAGGGGCGATCCCGAACGGATCGGTTGCCTCGGAAAGAATACTGGTGCACCGTGCGAACGAAGCGACGGAAAAATACCGAAGCCCTCGCGAGGATGATTTTTCCGCCGCGGAGAGAGCGAGCGCCGCAGGCGCGGACGGGCACCTATCTTTTCCGACGGCAACCGAAAGAGGATGCTACTGACAAAGTGAAAATCGTTCCGACGGGAAACAGCAAGAGAAAAACATCATTAAGACAATATTTCGAAATTGGAATAGCCGTTTAGACTCTTCCCAGCAGAATTAAAAGGATATAGCTTTACAATGACCACTGTTTTAATTAACAAAAAACAAAATAGGATGTCTAAATTATTAGACACCCTATTCAAATCAAAAATATGGAATGAATCAAATTACCATCAGTGTTATCTTTTATTTCCAATAAAGTATTTTACTCGAAAGGGAAGCAAAAGTGGAAATTTATTGCCCGTATTTCTTCCAAAGTGTAAATTCTACTTCCCAGTACGACCTCTGCCGGAATTGGACCTTGCGAAAGTTTATCGAACATATCAGCATCGAGAAAAAATACTTTCATCTTGCCTTTGCCTACCGATCCTTCGATAGAATTAGCGCCGTATAAAATTGATATTTTTTTAGTTTCGTTTGGGAGAATTTTAAAATCAGGTTCAATATATCCATAATAAGGAACTTCCAGATCCCAATTTGGGGGCCATGCAAATGCCCAATACACCGCAGACTCCGTTTTGTTCGTTACCATCACGGACCAATGGAACGTACTGCTTTCCTTTATACAAGAGACACTTGTAATACAGAATCCAATAGATAAAATAAGAAATATGACCCATTTTTTCATAGTAAATTCATTTAAATATTATCTCGTAATAATACTGCATTTATTTTCATTTATATATGCATTATTATTTTTTCGAGTGTTATATGGAGTTTGATAGATAGCTCCCGTTCCAAATGATGTAACAGGATTCAAAGATAATACGGCCACAAATGCATCCAGTGGACTTTCAAAAGCCGGAATATGTGCCCGATCAAGAGCCGCTTGACTTCGAGCAGAATAAAAACCGCCTTGAACATCATACCCAACAATAGGATACTTGTAATGGTCCCATCCTTCATTAATTCCTTTATTTCTTCGATCCGCAAACCCAGGAATTCTTTTTTCAAAATATTTAATGGCACGTGCGTTGGCATCTTGTTCAACCGAATGGTATTTATGGTTTCCTCGTCCGAACATCGTATCATAGAAACTCGGGATTGCGTATTTTCCCAAATAGAGCGGTCCACTGGCACGGCTTTGCAGATAATGTCCGTACTCATGTTGAAAGAGTGAATTATTGGGATCAGCATGAAGACCTCTGTGACCGATAATAAAACTACCCAGAGTAAATCCACCCCATTTAGCAGAGTAAGTTTCCACTGCAGTAGCTCCACCGTAATAGCTTACACTTTTTACACCTTCGAATAAATTTTCCGTTTGACTGCCCAGATGCCCGAATAACGTCTGCGGTAATTCCCATGTAAATCTAGAAAGAATTTGTCCGAAATTACCTTGGAACCAGCCCATGTCGATTTTGAATGCCATGACAGTGGAATGCCAATTTTCACTGGACCAATTCCATGTAAACAAACCATGAAAAAAGTCTTTGATTGCGTTGAGAATGGTAAAGAAGAATTCTCCGTCTTGATCAATATATACCATTGGGGTATTCCCGCAAAAAAGATAAGGATTAACCGTTTGCAGTGCCGGATCAGGGTTAAACCAACGTCCTGACATAGGATTGTAGTAACGTGCACCGAAATCGTATAATTCCAAGAATCCATGGCGGCCGAGGGATGCATCTTGCAATTCTTTGCCGGAAAATAAATAACGGTTTTTATGCAAGTTATTATAACTATGTGCCAACCCGAACGGATAATAATCCAGAACCTGTTCTTCCAGCAGAGTTTCTGATGATCTGTCAGCGACCGCATAAGTGCGGACATTACCCATATAGTCGGTCAAGTTATATTTATATGCAAAAGTTCCATTTTCATTGACAGCCATGCCTTCAGGATGCAAAATATATAACAATTGTTCTCCGGAACCTGGTGAGCCGCCATAGATCATTGTGCTTCGGTAATATGTAAAAGAGCCATCGGCAATGGTTTTCAACTTTTGACCATCGGCACTGTAAATATAGCGAACTTCTTTGTTATCGTCAAATATTCGAGACGGTAAATTCAATTCATTGTACTCAATATGAATATTACTATAAGGGTCATAAGTCAAATTTCCTGAGGCATCATAGGTATATCCTTCGTACACTTGATCGTTACATGAAAAAGATATAAGTTGATTACCTCTATAAATATAAGCAAGATCGTGCAATCTATTTCCTGTACTATCTGTGCGTTTCATTTGTAAAATGTTTCCGTTTTTGTCATATTCAATATCACGTTCGTTAAAAGCGGAAGACTCGCCCCAATTTTCGTCGTTTTGCGCTCTTTGTATGTATGCGGCAGTCTTAAGTTGTCCGGTTAGATCGTAATCATATTTATATCCTGAAGAGTTATCTGAATCATGCCGATTCCATACGAACAATGCGGGTTTATGGTCATACCGGGACGTAAAATTGCCATTTGGAGAAATCATACATATTTCATAATCAAATAAAGAAGATTTACCGCTTGTATTTTGTCCTTCTATATCATATTTGTAAGAACATGTTTCATATGCATTGTGTAATTTCTTTTCAATACTGCGCCCAAGCTCATCATAAGTATAGTGAGCAATAGTCACTCTGCCATTTACGGTATCTCCTGTTATTTCCTGATCAATTGACAGCAAACGCCCATGATTGTCGTAATTCATCCATTTACGATATTCATGTATACTGGTGGGAAATTCTTGTCGGACAAGGACTTCTGTTATATTACCCGCATAATCATATTTATTTGACACAATCTCGATACCTTCTGGATATAAATCGCCCACAGTTTGTATAACACGATATTTTTCATCATAATATGAGAGTGTAGTAAGCCATTTTTGTTGAGTGATAGCAGGATCAAGTATTTTGACGGTTCGTGCCGATACTTTTCCTTTTATTTTGTAGTTCACGGAGTTTCCTAATGCCTGTTCCGATCGATAATTGTAACGATCCTCGTCTTCTCCATCAGGAATCCAGTCATAATCATCATAGTATGTTATATTCAATATATTAGCATTATCAATGTTAGGATAACATTGATTTGTATAATTATATGCTGCTCGATCGATTTCCTCTCCGAAATTTGTTTGATTTGCCAGTGCGGCTTTATGTGTTTCATAAGTTCCTCCCGAATAAATTCCTTCCATTATGGGTCGGTCAAAAATGTCGTATTTCGTAAAAGTCCATTGTCTGTTTTTCCTCTGTTCTCCGTTTTGTTTCATTACTAAACGTCCCCTTTTATCGTAAAGGAATAACGTATATGAAGCTCCTGGTATATATTGTTTACAGATATGATTATATTCATCGTATTCATAATAAAAACAGTCTTCTGGTAATTGGTCCGGAGAAGTTGTTGCTTGAATATTAGCAGATGGAGGCAATACATATCTGAGATGTCCGAGATCATCATATATATAATAAGTAATTCGACGATCTTGCATCGAAATATGTTGTTCACGGGCTATGAGATTTTCGTTTGCATCGTAATATTCAATCAGAATACTTTTTTCAAAGTCGGTTACAGGTTGTTTGGTTATTTTAGTTGTCAAACTCTTTTCAGGATATGATCCTTTATAATTCAACGTCCCGCTCTCTGTTACAGAATATTTTTTGACTTCACCCCAAGGTCCATTAAATCCGTATTCATATTCTTTTGGATGTGAATTCAATTGATACATCAATCCTGATGAGCCCTGTTTCATTACTAAGCCCATATTCGACTTGTCATATTCTTTTGCTGCGAAGGGATAATTACGATCATATTCTTTGTTATCGTATGCATAAATATTTTGATAAAAGTTCGTTTGTTCATTGAGGGGATTTTGTCTAAAAGTAATACTTTGAGATTTTGTTACATATGGTAAATATACAATTGAATCGTTTCGGCCCATGCAATCATATTCCACAAACGAAACAATATTTTGAGAATTGACAGGCGATGCAGCAATGTCTATGGTTTGACAAGGACGTCCCAACCCATCATAATATGTAATGCAACTTCTTCCTGATTGAGACGATGTATATGTCGTTTCAAGCACATAATTTTTATTTTGTGAAGGAAGATCTATCGGACTTTCGATTTGCACTTCGAAGAGATTCCCCAATTCTGTCTTCCAATGTGTTGGGTCAAAAATAATATTATTCGTCTCATCGAATAAAACCAATGATCTATGTAATGATTTACAGTGGTCTCCAGCAGTCCCATCTTCATTGGTGGCACTTAAACGATTCGGTTTTGTTTTATTCGATGTCCCATCATAGGTAATGTAATCTACCACATTACCAACATTATCTACAACACTTACCGTTTCACCTGAGTTGCTGAGAATAATCTTTCGTTGATATAGGATTGTCGTCATCTCATATCCATCGTAGGAATATAGATCATTCAATAAAAATCCGCTATCTTTATATTGATAAGCAACTATAAGTGTACTTCTCGGGTTAATGATCGTATTAGCAGGGAATTGATATATTTCAGTTTTTCCTCCGCCTGTCAGTTTCCAACCTGTTAAATCAACGGCTGTATTCTCAAGATTATATAATTCTATATATTCTCCATTACTATATGGGATACCTTGTGCTATTTGTTCATTAAGCGGGGAATCGTACATTACTTCACTAATAACGATATATTTTTTTACTGAAACCTGTGCGTTTAGTTGTAGTGATAAAAATAAGGACAGGATGAAAACAATGTATTTTTTCATAATATTATGGATTGCTTATTTGTTATTTGACAAAATGATATTCATAGCTTTTTATAGGGGCATGATGTTCATCCGACACACGAATTAATCGGCTAAAATCATCGTATTTGTAATATGTAGAAATTCCATTTTCATCTGTTTCGGAAATTTTATTTCCATTGGGATGGTATGTATATGTCGTCATTCGAGCATTGAGCGGACATATTCGTACTTCATCCAAGCAATCTAACCCGACACCAATTGTGTATGTTGCAGTGGAAGAGGTTACATTAATCGTCTTCTGTACTCTTTCCCATGTATCTCCAAAGTCTCTACTTAACCAGTAAGTCAATGAATATACTCCGGGAGCAAAATTTTTAAGATCAATATTATAAGATCCACAAAATGTTTTATTCCCTGTCTTAGGCGTTGCAGCAAAACTCGTATCGTCGTTGTCCTCGAAACTTGTATAGAAGACTTGATTATCACGCTGATATGATCCATTTATAGGTGTTGTTACCCGTGCATTCACTATCTGCGCAATAGGACGACTACCATCATTGTCATAGATGATTGATTGTAAATTACCATTTGTTTCTCGCCAACATATTAATTGTCCATTTGCATCGTAATGCTCAAATTGTATTTCCATTTCATATTTAGAATCAAATATTATAGGCATTCCACTAACTACATATGATGGAGTAAAATCGTTATATGAAATTGGGTTATTAATTGCCAATTTCCATTTTGAACTTGGGACAACGGCTAATTGAGCGGTAATATTAGGATATGGTTGTACCATTTGAGTTCTATACCGAGTATGTTCACCAGCTATGATTTTGCCATTTTTCATTGTGGTGGTTTCCACTGGAAGAACTATATTCCTGTCATTAAGTATTCTTAAAGCATAATTATTAGGATCGGAATGATTATTGTTGTTTTTATAATTGAAAGAATAGGTAAATGTCTTAATGATAATGTTGCCTTCACCATCTATTTGGTTAATTTCCTTGGGTACCATATGAGTAGTATCATACATGTAAGATACTGTAGATGGTAAATTATAGCAACCTTCTTGGATTACGGTTTTGTCTAAATAAATCGGTTCTGAATACCAAGAATATTCATGTAAGGTTGGAATAGAAAATTCTGCATAAGGAACAAAACCTTTCACGATACTTTTGGGGTTTCCGAATGAATATGTATTGCTATCGCTTTGAATTAAATTTCCATTAGCATCATAGTGAGTTCGTTTTAATAATAACCCTCGCCTCCAAAAACGAGAAGATAATACAGATTTCAATTTTTCTCTAAGGGGAAATGTCCCTTCATTACCCGAATAATTATACTCAACACCTTGCTCATCCCTATATTTTTCATCTTTCTGTGTTGTATATTCATACATAGTATAGGATCCATTGGGGAATTTTTCATATACTCGAGAATATCCAACGGCATTACCACGTATATTAAAAATATCATCATCTCTATGAGATAATACTTTATACCATTCGTACATTCCATTTCCGCCGGAAGGAACGTATGCTCTATAATAATATTTAGGCTGTAGGCCTTCACGTAGTCCTGTGCTTTCCCCTCCCGAAATATTCTTTGTATAATGATATGATGTCACATATTCTTTTCCATTGACAATTTGAGCGATCTCACGAATACGTAGTCCTCCAATATTTTTTGTGATTCCATCCTCTTGTATTTGATTTAATTCATATCTATATTCAATATGCCCTCCTGTTTTATTAGAAATTCTCCGAAGTGAATTTGCTTGTGCATAATACAAGTTAGGTTCATGATTTGCTCCAGAAAACTCTCTATCATCTACTGTGGTAACAAAATGAGGAAATAACTCAATATTGCCTTTTCCATTGTAGTATCCCCAATGATCAAAATCTTTAGAATCTCTATTGGGAAGATTCGAATTTGTTATATATGTAAATTCGAATATCTTTTCTTGCGATGTTCCGCATTGTTCAAATACGGCATCTAATTTAAGAGCATTATTGGGGAATTGGGAATAATTGAAATTTACAAATCGGCGAGATGACGAATCATTTATATTTTGCCCTGCGGTCTGTATCTCGAATCGATCGTATTTGAAAGCATTATCGAGATCTTGTCTCGGACTATGATCGAAATAAATGTATGTATTGTTCCCGGCAATATATGTCAAATACAATGGTTGGGTTCGTAGCCAATTATTGTTGTCATTTTGAACATAGTCTTCTTTATCAGGGTCTTTTGTCGTTTCATTACTGAGAGCAACAGAAAATGAATACTCTCGACGATAATTCCAAACTTCAACAGTTGACTCCCCTGCTTCATATCCAAATGAGATTCGGTGGCCGAATTGGTCTTCGATCGTATTAAGCAACCATGATGTTGTGCAATTAGATCGCGATTTATAACGATTCCCGAAACTTGATACCTCTCGTGATGTTATGTCGCGGCCAAAAGTATATTTTTTTCCATCGGGGGTTTTAATCTCAAAATAACTTTTATTGACCCAACGTATATCAATGTTTTGATACGGAATCGTATGGGCTTTACCAGATTGATCACATACAAACAATCCTGAATAATTGGGAAATTCAAAATAAAAGATATCCGGCTCACTATCAATATCTTTCTGATCCTTTCCAAAATATAGATTGTATAGTTCTTGAGGGTTTAAGGTTGTTTCTTTAAAATATCCATCGGAGGCTTCATCTGGATTTCGTTTTATTATACGCGTGATTTTTCCTCCGGCCGACAAATTCCAACCGAGTCCGACACTGGTGGCAACATCTTCAATCTTAATACCGCCCGTTTTATACATAAGAGAAATCGGGACTTCTAAATCAAATTCTTTCAGTGTATATAAAGGAATCTGAATTTGTAAAGTTCCGTCATAATAATTCATATTATTTTCAATATTTTTAATTAAAGCAGAATTATCAGGAGAGGTCATCGATGTTTGAAATTCAGGAGCAATTAGCTGTCCATGTGCAGTTGATGTTAAGAGAATAATAAATAAACAGCACATTCTTTGAAAGGTCTTTTTCATGATATTAATAGATTAAATAATTAATGTTGATTGACATAAATTGTTAAATTACTTGGTTCTAAATTTTACCCCATGATTCCTCCGAGGGAGAACATGGGCATATACATGGCGATCAGGATCACGGCGACGAGAATTCCGACGAGCAGGATGAGTGCGGGTTCGAGCATCGCGCCCATGCGGCGGATTGCGTATTCGAGTTCTTCGGTGAGGGTCTCACCCTGCCTGCGGAGCATCTCGGGCAGACGGTTCGTCTGCTCTCCGACGCGGACGAGCGCCGTGAGTTTTCGGTCGTAGAGATCGGGGAATCGGGCCAGTGTTTCGGCGAAGGCATCGCCCCGTTCTAGCCGTCGCTCGATCTCGTCGAACGACTTGCGGTAGGGGTGGAATCCGATGACCTCGCGGAGCATTCCGACGCCGGCGAGCAGGGGCACGCCCGCGGCGCATAGCAGATCGAGAAGTTTGCAGCACTGCGCCTGCATGTTCTTGCGGATGATCTCACCCGCGACGGGCAGGCGGAGCAGGATCGCCGCGCGCCAGCGCTGCACCTCCTCGCGCTGTCGGTTGGCGCGGTAGAGCAGATAAAGTCCCCCTCCCGCGATGACCGCGACGGCGGCATAGGCGGGAAACGCTTTCGAGAGTGCGATGATCCCCCTCGTGAGCGCGGGCAGCTCTCCTCCCATACGCGCATATACCTCCTCGAACATGGGTACGACGACCGAGAGCATGAATGCCACGACAGCCGCCGCCACGGCGAGGATGACGACGGGATAGCTCACGGCCGAGGCGACCATGCGCCGCTGCGCGGCCCGCTTGCGGTAGTAGTCGCGCAGGAAGTCGAGTGTCCGGGCCAGACGTCCCGTCTCGTCGCCGATGCGCACCACGCCGCACTCCAAGGGGCGGAATGCCCCGCTTCGGCGCATGGCCTCGGCTAGCGTCTCTCCGCGCACGACGGCGGCGTAGAGCTCTTCGAGCAGCGCCTTCGTCCGGCGGTCGCCCTCGCCCTCGATGAGCAGTCGGAAGGCCGCCGAGAAATCGAGACCGGCCGTCAACAGTGCATGCAGCTCGGCGTAGAACATCTCGCGTCGGGCGTCCGTCAGTTTATGGCTCTTCGTATCCATGATCCTTTTCGATTTCAGCGATTCTTCGTTCGTAGCTTTCCCGTGCGGGCTGCGGCACGGGGAGTTTGAGCATATGGCCCCCGACGTCGATTTCGAGGGTATCGGCCGCCGCGTCGCAGCGTAGGAGCCGCATGTGCCCGACACGACGCAGGAGCGTATCGCGGAACTCCCCCGCGACGAATACTGCCGCGGAGTCGCGCGTCGTCAGTGTCGTCTCGCCTCCTGCACGATAGAGGTACAGCAGCTCGCCTGTGCCTCCGCCCTCTGCGCCGCGGACGCTGTCGGCCGTTGTGAGCAGCTGCCCGAGGCGGAAGATTCCGTCGTGCTGCCGTCCCGCCTCGACGAGCACGGCCGCGCGTCGCGCCACGAGCCGCGAGACGAGCGTCAGGGCCTCCATGGCGGCCAGGAAGACGATTCCCGCCACGAGCATCATCACAAGCGTTTCGGCCAGCGTCGAGCCGCGCAGCGTATGTTTCACTCGGCGCATTCCACCAGCTGTCTGTGTACGATCCGTTTGCGGCTGCCGTCGATGCGGACTTCGATCGTTATGAGTTGCACGTCACGGTATTGCCGATACGGCTCCACGCGCACCGTCGCTTCGCCTCCGCCGTACCGCTCGACGTACGTGCCTGCGGGCCATACGCCTGATCCGTATTTGTCGAAGGCGCACATGGCCCGGTATTCGGCTTCGGCGACTGCGAGCGCATCGTCCCCGCGCAGCGTCAGACGGGGCAGCAGCTCCATTGCCGCCGTGAAAACGATCAGCAGCACCACCGCCGCTACGACGGCTTCGACGAGCGAGGCCGCGCGCAGCCTTCCGCCCGAGGCCCGTTTTACTCGACGCATACGGCCTCCTTTCTGCGCACGGCCTCGGCGCCGCCGTGCCACAGCGGTTGCGCCGTGGCGGAATTTTCGAGCAGCGTAAGGTCGTAGAGCATATCCTTGTAGTATCCCTGCGGCGAGAAGTAGACGGCCTGTCTGAGCTCCGCACACCCCGCGACGATCCCCTGCACCTGCGCCGCGCCATCCGCATGAAGAAGCCCCCGCACACGTGCCGTGCGCGACTGGCGGTAGGAGGCGGCCATCTTCTTGTGCCGCACGGTGTCGCGGACGATGACATAGCCGTCCGCCGTCGCACGGTCGCCCAGTTCGGCGTACCGGCCGGCGTAGATGCCCGACGGATATTCCAGCGCGGCGCACGGCTCTACGACGACCGTGTCGCGGGCGAAGAGCTGCGCCGCGATGCGGGCTCCGCTGCCGACCGTGATCTTGCGTGCGCAGACCAATACGTTTCCCAGCCGACAGGCAGAGTCGATGCGCAGCTCGTCGGCTGCGAGCACGATCCGCCCGCGCAGCGTGCAGCCGCCGATCTCGGCCGTGCCGAGGCGCAGGGCGACGGTCGGGCCGCGGAACGATACGCCGAGGCTGTCGGGCAGATCGCCGGCGGCCGGCAGCTGCTGCGCGAAAGCGAAGAGTGCGCCGATCCGTGCCGCGGCGGCGGACGAAGGTGCGGGAAGCCTCCTCGCCGAGCCCCGGATCGCCGTGCGGGGAACCTCCTCTCCCCGGTAAAACTCCGCTCCCACACGGCCGTAGGTCAGGCCGTTCTGCGGCAGGCGGAGCGTCCCGTGCAGACGCGTGTCGCCTGCGAGGGTGACGGCCGTGCGGTCGTCGGCGTAGAAGAGCGTCCGTGCGGGATCGGGTTCGGCACCGACGATGCGGCTGCTCGCGACGAGCGAGTCGGCCGTCGTGATGTGCAGCAGTTCGTAGAGGCCCCACGGCTCGCGGCGCACGAAGATGCGCGACTGCGGCAGGGAGTCGTAGAGCAGATAACCTCCGGCAGCGGTCAGTGCCCGTTCGTCGGGATGCAGGCGGTAGAGCAAGGCGGCCGATTCGACGTCGGCGCGCGCCTGCCGCAGCCGCTGCGTGCGCGTGAAGAGCAGCGTCTCCTGCTCCCACAGCGCCAGCAGCCCCAGCGTCGCCGTGAGCATCACCAGCGCTGCGGCCACGACCGTCGGCAGCACGGCCCCTTCGAGGTATGTCGTATGCAGTTTCATCTATTCGTCGCAGCGTTTTACGCCGTAGACCGTCCCTTCGCGTTCGAGATAGAGCGAGTCGCGGTCGGCGCCCGTCAGGCGGAATCCCGCGGCCGTGTCGCGCAGGCTCAGTTCGTACTGTCTGCCGCCGATCGTCAGGATGTGGAGCGCCTGCCCGCCGGCTGTCACCGTCGCCAGGTGCGAGAGCTGCACCCGCTCGCGGCGTTTCGGTTCGGCTTTTCCGGCAGGCGGCAGGCGGCGCACGACGGACCGTGCGGCAGGTGTCGGAGCGGCCACGCCTTTCAGGAAGGGGTCGGGATAGTCCAGCCGCAAGGTCTCGGCGACGATCTGCGGTACCGCCGAAGTGTCGGTCGCGGGTCGGACATCCGGCGCGGCGGGTCGTGCCGGCGCGAGGATCCGCCACGCCACGACGCCCCAGACCGCCACGACGGCTGCGAGCAGCAGACAGGTCGTCCAGCGCGATTTCACGGTTCGGCGGATTCGGGATTGTCCGACTTCTCCGGCTCCTCGGGCACGGGTTCCTCGGCGACCGTGAGCCGCAGTGCAGGGGAGGAGGTCTCGTAACCGGAGTTGAAGGCTGCGACCGTCCATTCGTAACGGCCCGCTTCGAGCCGTAACCGGCAGCCGTAGCTGCGTGCAAGGCCCAGCGTATCGGCCGCAAGGAGCGTGTCGGCGACGATCCGCCCCTCGGTAGCGACGCACAATTCGTAACCCGTCGCACGGTCGACGGCCCGCCAGCGGAACATCACGCTGCCGGCCGGCACCTCCGCGTCGTCCGCCGGGGCGATCGTCGTCACCGCACGGCCGGAGATATCCTCCTCGATGATTTCGCAGGAGACGGTCAGGAATAGAAGCGGGAAATAGATCAGGTATCTTCTCATTTCGATTCGGTTATTAAGGTCAGTTGTTGTATGTAGAGCGTCAGTGTGAGCTGCGTGCGGCGGGTGCGGGGCCGTGTCGCGGTCTGCCACTCGGCCGACCGCAGACGGCAGGCGGGCAGATGCCGTTCGAGCGTCTCGACCGTGCGCAGCAGCTCGGCGAATGGCCCAGTGAGCATCAGTTGCGCCGTATGAATTTCGATCCCGTCCTGCCGCAACGTCGTCACCGGCACATAGCCCGTCGCGCGCACGCCTGCGGGAGCGAAGCGCCGCACCGAGTCGAGCAGCCCGCCCGAGAGGATCAGTTCGGGGGCTTCGACGGCAGCCGGCACGGTCGCTCCGGTCGCCGGTGTCGTCGGGGCGAGCGCATCCAGCCGCCGTTCCAGCCGGCCGCACTCCCGCCATGCGCCGAAGGTATCGCTCAGGGCGAAACGCCACGCCGCCCACGGCAGGAGGAGGGCCAGCAGCCCCACGAGGCCGAGACCCCGGTATCTGTACGGCAGGTTCATAGTCCGATCTCGATGCGGAACACGAGCCGTTCGGCATCGCGTTCCCGTTCGACGTTCGTCAATCGTACCGTGCGGCAGCACGCCGCCCCCGCGAGGCGCTCGACGAAGGTCGAGACGTCGCCCGCCGCCGGAGCCGTGCCCGCGACGACAGCCGTCCGCTCCTGCCGCTGCAAGGGCTTCCCCGCCTCGAAACGCTTCGTGAGCGGTTCGACAGCAAGCCGCGTCAGTACGACCTGCGCCGGCACGGCCTCCGCGATGCGGTCGCACACGACGGCGCGGGATACTGCGGGACGTGCGGAGAACTCCGCGAGCAGCGTCCGCTGCCGGTCGGTAGCATCGGCTGCGGTCGAAGCCGTGCGTTCGCGCGCCGAGAGCTCCTTTTGCAAAGTCTGGCGGCGGGTGTTCAGCGACGGGGCGACGGCGGCATTGGCTGCCAGCAGGCAAAGAAAAAGTCCCAGCACCGGCAGTGCTGCCCGCCGCACGACGGCCTGCGCCAGCGACGAACCCTCGGCCGTCGGGCGGAGCAGCTGCCGCCAGCCGAGTCCTGCGAGAAGCTCCCTGGCCGCAGCATCGGGCGGCGCGGAGACCTCGAGCCGCTGCGGATGGATGCCGGCCTCCGACAACTCGGTCTGCACTCCTTGTAGCCGCTCGCGCCGCACGAAGGCGATCCGGCCGTCGTGTTCGCGCCACAGGAAGGTCGCCCTGTCGTCGCGCACCCGCGCGGCGAGCTGCGAGTCGGCGGACTTTACGATCGTGCCGTGGCCCGAGACCGTGACCACGGCGACCCCTTTGGCCACCGCCGCCGCGTCGTACACCGTCTGCTGCGGTTCGCCGCCCATCTTGCAGCGCCATACTGCGATCGTATGGCCGTCGGGTGTCAGCGTGACGTCCAACACCCAGATGGGGCCGAGGATATAGGGGAAAAGATTCATTCTACGACCGTGGGTTTGATGAAGATATTGAGCGTACGTTCGACCTTGTTGCGCTTCTCCTTGCCGAAGAACCACTTGATGACGGGCACGCGCGCCAGGAACGGCACACCGCGCGAGGAGTTCTCCATCGTGTTGCGGTCCAGGCCGCCCAGGAGCACCATCTCCTCGTTTTGTACCTTGACGATCGACTTGAAGCTCCGCGTGGCTGTCCCCGGCGGAGCGTCCTCGACGTTGCGGTCGGTGAACTCCGTCTGCTCGAACTCGATTTCGAGGGTGATCTGCCGATCTTCCGACACGTAGGGCGTGACCTTGATCGAGAGGTTCGCATCGACCGACTTCCACTGGTAGGACTCCGACGAGATGGGGTTCTGCGTGCCGTAGTAGTTGTTCTGCACCTCCTTGTAGTACTGCGTCTCGCCGCTGGTGAGCGTCGCCTCGTGGCCGTTCAGGGTCGAGAGCTTCGGCGTGGAGAGCAGACGCACCACCCCGTCCTCCTCCAAGGCTTGCAGGCTCAGGTAGAAGTTCGGCGTCACGCGCCCCAGATTCACCGTGCCCCGGATGCGTCCGAGCAGATCGTTCACCGCATTCGCTCCGAAAGTCATGTCCACGCCCGGCGAAAGCGTTCCGGAGGTCTTCACCGCTTTGTCGCCCACGCCGGCCCCCAGACCGATCTCGTGGATCCTGCTCTTCGTGACGTCGGCGATCAGGATCTCCATCGTCACCATCGGAACGGGTTTGTCCACCGAGCGCAGGAAGGTCTCCACACGCGCCACGTCGCGCCGGTCGCCCGACAGGATCAGGGCGTTCAGATCGGGGAAGGTCTTCACCGCGACGTTCTGTTTCAGCGCCTCGGGGATGATCTCCTCGACCTTCGACACGGAGCGGTAGACGAGCGGAAGGACCGTCGCCGACGAGAGACCGTCCGACGCGGCCGCTCCGAAGATCCAGATGCCCCGTTCGGTGTAATAGCTGTACGGCGAGCCTTTGAGCAGCACCGAGAGCAGCGTCTCGAAATCCGTCCCGTCCACCCAGACGCCCGCCGTGAGGTTCACCGGCGACTGGAAGTAGTAGTTCAGCTTCAACTCGTCGCACAGGTCGAGAATCACGTCCTGCACGTTGCCCCGCGCGATGCGGGCCGTGATGCGCCCCAGCGAGTCCACACGCAGTTCGTTGGGCGTGAACTGCCGCCGGCGCATATAGGCGGGGCCTGCGGACGCCTTGCCGCCCTGCGCGGCCGGCTCCTCGCGCCACAGCGTCCACACGTCCTGCGCATCCCGTTCGGCAAGCAGGCCGTTGACCGCGGCGAGCGTCCGCAGCGCCTCGTCGAAAGGCATACGACGCACGTAGCCCGAGACCTTGCAGTCGTACAAAGGTTCGGGGACGATGACGTTGCGCGCAGAGAGACGTGCAATCTTCTTCGCCACGTCGATCAGACGTTCGCCGCGCAGGTCGTAGCTCAACGTCGTGTCGGCGGCCGCGTAGGCGACGTCGGGATCGGGCGCCGGAACCGTCGGCGCTGCCGCCGGAAAGATCGAGAGGATGTTGCCCGACGCGGCCACGTCCAACCGATACTCGCGGCAGAGAAAGCGTACCAGATCGTCCACACGGGCCCTGCGGAAGTTGCACGACACGGGGATGTTCTCCACGCTGCGCACCGACACGTTCACGCCGCTTGCGCGCGCGATATTGCGTAGCAGCTCCGACAGCGACAACCGACCCGACGTGACGTCCACCTCCCGCCGGAACGTCGAGTCACGCCCGACGAGTGCCGCCAATTCCGAGTCGATACGTGACAGACGCAAAGAGTCGGGGTCGGACGGCGGATTCGGTGCAACCGTCCGATGGAGCGAATCCGAAGACGGGTTCACACCAGCGGGTATTTCGGCCCGCTGTGCCGGACAGAGCACAGGCAGGATGCAAAGAAGTAAAAACGCAAGCGTGTGTCGTCGTTTCATAGGCTTGGATCAGTAGTTCAACAGGGGTATCACTTCGTCGAGAGAGGTCTCGCCACGTCGGAAGAGGTCGACGACGGCATCGCGCAGCGACGGTATGCCGCGTTCGGCCAGCAGCGGTGCGACGTCGGTGCGGCCGGAGCGTACGGAAGCTGCCAGCTCGTCGTCCATCGGGATCACCTCGTAGACCGCCCTGCGGCCCGCATAGCCCGTGTAGAAACAGCGTTCGCAACCCACGGGTTCGCAATAGCGGTCGATCGCTATGCCGGGCAGCAGGTGCCGCACTTCATCGGTCGCCTCCGCGTGGCGTTTGCAGTGGGGACAGAGCAGGCGCGCGAGACGCTGCGCGACGGTCATTACCAACGTATCGGCCACCAGGTACGGGTGTACGCCCATATCCGACAGACGAGCTACGGCGCCCCAGGCCGTGTTGGTGTGGATCGTCGAGAAGAGCAGGTGTCCCGTCAGCGACGACCGCACGGCCATCTCGGCCGTCGCCCCGTCGCGGATCTCACCCAGCATGATGATGTCGGGGTCCTGCCGCAGGAAGGTACGCAGTGCGGCGGTGAACGTAAGGCCGATCTCCTCCTTGAGCTGCACTTGGTTGACCCCTTCGAGCGTGTACTCGATCGGATCCTCGATCGTGAGGATGTTGTCCGTCAGGGCGTTCAGCCGCCGAAGCGTGGCGTAGAGCGTCGTGCTCTTGCCCGAGCCCGTCGGGCCGCAGATCAGCACCATGCCGAAGGGTCGCGCGATGGCGCGGCAGTAGTCCTCGTACTGCCTTGCGGAGAAGCCGAGGTTGCGCAGTTCCAGCAGCTCGACGCGGCGGGTCAGCAGTCGCAGCACGACCTTCTCTCCGTAGATCGTCGGCAGCGTCGAGACGCGCACGTCGAACTTCTCGCCGTCGCGGTCGTAGCCGATGCGCCCGTCCTGCGGCAGCCGTTTCTCGGAGATGTCGAGCGAGGCGAGGATCTTGATCTGGTTTACAAGCGGCATGTACTGTGCCCGCTCGACGACGTAACGCTCGGCGAGCTTGCCGTCGATGCGCATACGGATGCGGCAGCGCTGTTCGTAGGGTTCGAGGTGGATGTCGCTGGCGTTGTCGCGCAGCGCCTCGCCCACCAGCGCGAAGAGGAACTGCCGCCCCTGTCCGATCTCGGCCGTGCGGCCCGCGGCGGCGCTTGCCGTCTGCGATCCGGGGCGGTAATGTTGCAGCAAAAGCCGTTGCAGGTCATCGGCGGTGATCGGCACGACTTCGACCTGCCAGCCGTAGAGCACCTCCAGCTCCTCGGCAGCGGCTGTGTAGTCATGTCCCGTCTCGCCGTAGCAGCGTATCCTGCCCGCCTCGCGTGCGAACGGCACGAGGCGGTACTCGGCGGCCTCCTGCGCCGTGAGCAGGCGGAGGATCTCCGTGGGGATATGTGTCGGGGTTACAGCCATAAGCGGAGGAATTGAAGAGCGGCCCAGCCGATGAGCACAATGCCGGCTGCGCCGACGAAGGGGATTGTGCGACGACGACGGCCGCAGCAGACCCACCAGAGGAGGGCAACGACGCAGGCGGCGATCAGAAACCACAGAAACTCCGTCGGTGCGAACAGGGGTGCGACGGCAAGCAGGAAGAGGGTATCGCCGGAGCCGACGGAGTGTCTGACCGCGAGCCGCCGCAGGCGGAGGTAGCCGAAGAGAGCCGTTCCCGATAAAAGGAGCAGCGCGGCATTGCCTGCCGTTTGCAGCAACATCGTCCGCCAACCGAGCGTGTGCCAGCTCACCCCGACAGAGACCGTCCCCAGCACCACCAGCCACGACGCGTCCACCCGTCGCGTGTGGAAATCGTCGCGGGCCAGTACAGCGGCAGGCACGAGCAGCAAAAGGTAGGGATAGGGAGCAGGGAACATCGGAGGGCCGTTAGAGGGTATTCGGGATTCGGTTTTTCGAGATCGGCAATACGGGATAGCTGCGTATGAAAGCGGGTGCAGGCAGATACCTTGCCCTGAGGCGGCCGGTCAATCCTTGACCGTCTCGCGCAGGTTTTTATCCTGGTCGATCTCCCAGACATTATAAACTCCGTCGCCGTCGAAATCCACGACGGCAGTCGCCGTAGCGCGGAATCCGTGCTCCGTCGCCTCGACGATCTCGACGAGGTAGTTGGCCTGACCGCCGTCGGTCACCAGTCGCGACTGCTCGAAGCCCAGCTCGTCCAACGATGACGAATAGCGCGAATACGTGTAGAAATTCGACCGCTGCAACGTATGCAGGTAGGTAAGCTGCTGCTGTGCTTCGGTGGCCTTGGCTCGCGAGATCAACGGCATCAGATTCGGCAGCGCGATCAGCACCAGAATACCGATGATGACCAGCACGACTAACAGTTCGGGCAGTGAAAAGCCGCGGAGACGGCGACACGGATAAAAAGACAGTGTTTGCATAGACGGTGTTCGTTTGCAAACAAAGATAAGGTGGCTTTTGATTGATTTTTCGAAAAACAAACCTTACATTTCAAGATGCAAATACCTGCATATCAATATATTGATTAAAAATAATCTATACATACGCCTTTCACTTGTTTTTACCTTGTTCCACTCTGTGCATAATTCGGAAAAAACACCTCGGGAAATGATGACTGTTCGAGGAATAGCTACCATGAAAAAGGACCTCGACATAGAGGTCCAAGACATAATGAAGGTATGGGATTATTGATGCGTTACGGCAAAGAAATTCTTAAAACCGATTGCCAGCATACGGTGCCATACACGTTATAATTCCGAGGATCGATTCCAGTAACAAACCGAAATACATGAAGATTTATCGGTTGTTGACGCCGGATAACCCCGATATGTCTTATTCGAAAATGATAAAATCTGACATATACCTCAGTCTCCGCCGACAGATTTATTCACATTTACGATCTTTGCTTTTATCCGGTGATGTTTCACGTAGATCGACCCGACCTTTCCGACCCGGAAAATAACACATAATGCCCGATTCGAGAATCCCGCTTCCATCAGACATAGAAATTCCTTTTCTGCCGGTGTCAAGTTGCTCCGGCGATGTCTTCGACAGTCGGACAAACGTAACGAATCATTTACGATATGGTAATTCGAAAGCCGCTTAACAGATGCAAGCTCCTTGCAGCGTGTATGAAATGAAACAGGATCATTGTTATATAAGTACAACAAATCCAGCCACTCCTCGATATAACGCAATCTGTTTCGTGCCAAGAGTTCGGCTTGCCGTCGTTGCTGCCATAAACGGTAAAGAATACCTGCCTGCAACATAATTATGGCACACAATATGAAAATCATAGTGCATACAATTTGTCGTCTCGAAAAAGTATGCACGGACTCTTTGTTTGCCCCAACTCCGGTGACCAAACCATATAGCAGCAAGCGAAGAGCCGTGCATAGCACGATTCTCTCGCTGTCTACCGCTATTAATGAAATTGGTCTTTGAGTTGTGAGCAGACAGAGAAAACCCGATAATAATTATCGTCTATTTCAAAGATAGAAATTATTATACAATCCGGCAAATTATTAGCTGGAATTTTTATTTTTTCCTGCCTTATACAATCATTTGCATAAGTCGCTATTGCGACATTTCATTGTCCTTATGAAAATCGATCGAAGAGCTATTTCGATCGATTTTTATTTATTGTATTATACATTAAGCACTTATACGCTTTACTTATTATTTAACCCCTATTGCGCTTATTATCAATAGATTGCGATTTTGTTTCCGAAATGAAATGCCGTTGATAAGATTATATTTTTGATTTCTATTGATAATCAGAAATTTAACAAGTAACGTGTAATATATACATTATGCCGTTTGGACAAACGGAGTCGAAATACGTGCTTTAACTTTGTTTCATCGGCATATGCTCGGCATTCCGAGCGGTTCAGACCGCCACGATCATACTTTCAAAAACAATCATTGTCTAATACTAACTTTATTATGAAACATTATTTTTATCTATTTAGAATTTGTATCTGTATTTGCCTGGTTCTCTTTTTAGATGCACAATCCAGTCATGCTCAAGAGGAGCAATCAATCCAAGCACATATGCTTTTCAGTGAGGGCTTTATTAGTGCAAATTCTCCTGATGCCTGGGCAATGATTAAATATGGCGATGCCAACGTAAATCCGTATACAGGCGCTATAGGACTTACAATTCCTATTTATACTTACCAAGATGAGAACTTTACGATCCCGATCTCCTTCGATTATGCATCCACGGGGTATAAACCCAATATTCAAAGTGGAGTATTAGGATTAGGCTGGTACCTTAATGTCGGTGGAACTATTACCCGAGAAGTAAAAGGTATCTATGACGAACAGGGAACAACCTCGATGGATATATATAGTTTCAAAGATAAAAAAGATGGGGATAATCTTCATAATGATACCGACCATTATTCTCCCGGCATCTATGGGTTTGGTGGGTTATATAATTGCGAGGGCTTTTCTTTCTATGATTATCGTATCGACTATGGGTATTATGGTAAAGCAGGAGAGGAGTACTTGCCATTTTACGTTAAGCCAGAAGATAAATATTATACGACATGTTATGAAACACGTCCGGATATTTTTCATTTCTCGTTCCCTGGACATACGGGTTCATTCATATTGCAACCTAATCAAGAGGTATTAGTTTTCGATAGTAATCACCCTGCTAAAGAATATTCTGTCGAGGTGACTCTGAAAGAAGATGGATTCACCTCTTTTATCATAACTACAGGAGATAAGACTAAATATCACTTCACGAAAATAGAAAAGGCCCATAGCGGAAGTGTTGCATATTCAGATCGCGGAATAAAAACCGCTAATGGTTGGAAATTAACAAAGATCGAAGCTCCGAATGGACGCACTGCGGAATTTACTTATGGGAAGAGCTACTTATCCTACAGTTATATTCCTACAATTATGGAAGATAAATATGACCGTGAGATGGTCTGCAGGCCCAATGGAACCGATGAAGATTGGTTATTCAGCTTCTCAGAACAATATGATCCCACGATTAATGATGTTGAAGTGTGGTGCCTTACATCAATTAAAATTACGGGACGAGCCGAGATCTATTTTTCCTATTCTGATAAAAAACGGGAAATAGGAGCGGAAGGAGAAGCCGTACCACAAAAACTGGATGCCATAACTGTATATAATGCCGACCGAAATACAGTGAGACAATGTTGGTGTTACTATCGCAGTGATAATGCAACCGAAAGTGATATATATGATCTTAAAAAAGGAGGAGTTACATTTTTGGATCATATCGTATTGTCTGCGGAAGGTACATACTCTTTTCAATATAGTGACACCGATTTGACATTTCCCCCACTCAATACCTATGCTGTCGATTGGTATGGATATTACAACAATACAGTTTCCAAAAATAATTTCATGCCGACGCGAGAAGGAGCACGTTCTGGTAATGGTTACTTGGAAACAATGCGAAAGCCCAATTACGAAACAACTAAATATGGAATACTTACCGCCATTAAATATCCGACAGGGGGAACGTCTCGATTCGAATATGAGCAAAATACATATAGCAACGATTTGACGAAATATTATACATCACCGGGGAATAGAATTGCTGCGGGACTAAGAATAGCACAGATTACAAATTATGATGCAGATAATACGGAAATTTTACGCCGCTCTTTCTCTTACATTAACGAAAATGGTACGTCATCGGGGCAACTCCTTTGGCGTCCGATCGTATATTCCAAATATCAATCTGTTTCATCGGGATTTAATCAAATCAACAGGGAAACGCTATCGTCTTCCAGCGATTTCCCATACTCTCCCGGGACGCATATCGAATATTTACGCATTATTGAAGAACAATCTCAGCCAGCTAAGAGTGATCGTAAATCATTGATAGAGTATTGTTATAATTCTGCGACAAATACCAATTGCAAAGATGCCATTGGGTACGTCGTAAAAGTGTTCGGTATCGGAAATACGGAAGATGGAGATATGGAGTGGGTATATAAAATGCGGTCTACGTTGAATCCCAGTCCTGCGTTAGAAGTTTTACAATCCAGAATGGGAGGAAAATTAATGGCACAGACTACCTATTCAAATGATTTGGATCACCCCACAGAAACAACGCAATATGAGTACTCATATTACAATTCATCATCTATATCTTCCTGGGATGCAGAATGTATGTGGTTAGGTTATGGAATACGGTACCACTATAACTTTGGGACACCTTATATTCGTAAAACAATAAAGCGATCTTATAACGAACATGGAGAACTCATTTCGACGACAGAAACGGAAGTTGAACTTGATGATATGTGTAGAATAGCGCGAACCGTAACCACTGACAGCAAAGGAGGGACGATCGAACAGCAATACCGCTATCATCCGGAGGTGCCGGCCTATCTGACCGAGCATATCGTTCAACGGAACGGTAATGTGATCGAAGCGACACGATATAATTTCCAATCGATCCGATCTTTCTATGTCCCGTATTCCCGCGAAAAGGGCAAGATAGCGCCGGAAACGACCATATCCGACTTGGATTATTACACCGATATGACTTACGACCATTACGACGACGAGGGTCGCCCGATTCAAATTACCGACAAAACGGGAATGAAAACCTGCATTTTGTGGGGTTATAACGGCATGTATCCCGTAGCGAAAGTCGAAAACATCGACTATGACATGCTTTGGGGGACTTATCGGATGGCTTTTTTGTATCCAGGAGCGCTGCCTGCCGACGTGGATACGGAATTGAGAACGCTTGATGAAAATATATTCGTTACGACTTACGCCTACAAACCCTTGGTTGGTCTGACGAGCGTCAAGAATCCGTCAGGGCATACGGAGGTCTATGAATACAACAATCACGGAAAACTGCTTAGGGTCAAGGACCACAAAGGAAATAATATCAAGTCTTTCGAATACAATATCGTAACCGAGAACAATCACTAAATATATTTTGCAAATACTCATGAAAAAGCTATATCTGTTGCTTGCTCTCGCAGTAGCGGGCATGCACGTATCCTTCGCCCAGTTGATCTGGCATCCGAATCTCGGAACACCGCCCTCGGGGCCGATCTCCCTTTCCTGGAACGACACTTCCTATAAGATCGTTACCGAAGACGGCGACGAGTTCTCGTCGGGTAACGCCGTCGAGGAGATGAACCGCCAACTTCTGGATAATGGGATCCGCTGGGTTCGCGTCCTGTATATTGACAACGCCGAAACGGGCAGCTATCTGATCGAACTCCAACTCGATCCCAACACCACGAACAGCGAACGCACGGTGGCTTTCGGCACTTATGCCAGTCATGTCTATATCAAGCAAAAACCCCAGTATTCGTATCCGTCCGTCGACTGGCCGGCCGACCGCTGTTTCTACATCTGTCCGGGGCAGTCCGCAGAAATTCATCTGCACGACACGGAGATCGACAAGAGCTATTTCCTATGGCGGACCTACGAGGACGATTCCGAGGAGGAGACTGACTTCTTCCTCGGTACGGGTGGCGATTATACCTATCGCATCTCTACTCCGGGCACGTATCATTTCGACTTCCCGAATTCGGATTTTACGGTCAAATACTACGAAGCCTTTTCTTATGAATATCCCGCCAGCGAGGAGGTCGCTTTGATCGATGCCAACGGCGGCATCTATCGAATCTTCATGGAGGCATACCTCGACGCCGCAGGCCAGCGGCATCCGATCAATAGTATCAGCGATCTGGCATTCCTCGAAGAACCGTTCGCGGTCTACAACTCCGGCGGTTCAATAAACTGGAATCCTCATATCCGCATCTCCTACGGATTCGCTGCCGAAGGTATCGACCAGGGATACATCCAGATTACCTGTCCGCCCAATCTCTCTTCGACGAGTATCTACAACCACAGCGAGCTACGCATCAGCGACAGCATTGTTTTCTCGGTCGATCAATCCGGCGGAGGTTCGGTAGTGGCATGCCCCGTCTCCTATCGTTACAATAAATCGTCCTCCAACGTCGAAGCATGGATCAGCACGTCGCAACCCGACGTGATCTATACGCTCTATCGCGACGGAATCGAACAGGAGACCGTGCTCGGCAACGGAGAGACCATCACGCTGTACGCTCCGAAAGCCACCGGATATTACCACGTCACGGCAGCCTACGAAGAAAATGGGCTCCGCGACGAAAAGGAACTCGACGGCGCCCGCCTCATCGGGGACTGTATGGCCATATTACCCGTTAATCGCAACTGGATTTTCACCCAAACCCACAATAGCGGCGACAAACATGCCTACGATCTGACCTACTACGACGGTCTGGGATATGCGGAACAAGAGGTAGGTATCCGTGCTGTCGCAAATGGTACGGCCGACCTCGTACGCCCCATTGTCTATGACCTGCATCATCGTGAAACCCATAAATACCTGCCTTTCGCACGCACAAACGGTAACGGCGAATACGATCCTGTGGCAATCGTACACCAAGAGGAATTTTATCGCAACAAGTTCGATCTCGGCAGCGTCACGCCTTATGCTTACGTCCTCGAGGAATACGAGCCGTCGCCCGTAGGTCGCGTATTGGAGTCGCGCAAACCTGGCAGCGAGTTCCAGACGACAGAACGCTCCGTGCGCAATAATTATTTCGCCAACGACGCCTCGGCTGTGCTACGCCTCGATGTAGACGCCGTTTCACAAAATCTGAAGGTTAACGGGTTTTACGCCGAGAACATGTTATCCGGCGTGAAGACCGTCGATGAGGACGGTGCCGTTTCGATCGTCTATACCGACAAGGAAGGTCATACCGTCTACGAGGAACGACAACTGCGCGGAGAAGGCGATGTCATCAATCGCATCGTCACGCGGTATGTTTACGATGACTGCGGGCGGCTTGCGTGGGTAGTAACGCCCGAAGGCGTCGACCGTCTGACACAGGGAGCGAGCTATGCCGCCACGAGCGACCTGGCGCGCAACTACTGCTACTTCTACCGTTACGACGAATACGGTCGCCAGATCGAACGACAAATGCCCGGCCGCGAACCGGAATATATGGTCTACGATCGGCGTGACCGGCTCGTGATGTCGCAGGACGGAAACATGCGGACGAAAAAGCTGTGGATGATCTACCGATACGATGATCTGAGCCGTCTCACGCGGCAATTGCTGGCAACCGACACTTCGACCGATCAAGCTCTGCGGCACAAGGAGTTCTGCGACGCTTTCAACTCGCTGAATCCGCCTGCACTCTACACAGGACCTTCGACGACGGTACAAAAGTACGCTTACGATCATTACGGTTGGTTCAATGATCCGGCACTGGCATTCGAACATGTAGACGGGCTGACTCGGGAAAACGGAGCATCGCTGCAAGATTCGGAAGTGAGGGGGTATAAAACCTATGAACAGTTAGCCGTATTAACCGCCGACGACATTCAGGATTATCATGATCGGGCCTTCTATTACGACTATAAGGGGCGTGTGATCCAGACCGTCGAAAAAGATTCTCGGGGCAATATTCTCCGCACGACCAGCCGATACGATCTGATCGGAAATCTGCTGGCGCAACGCGAAAGCTATACCCACGGCGGAACGACCGACGTGCTCGACCGCACCTTTGAATACGATTCGCGCAGCCGCATGACCAAAGAGACCGCGCAGTTCAATGACGGAGAGCAGGCCGTGGTCGCCTATACCTACGACGATCTCGGACAGCTTACCGGCAAGACTTATGGTACGGGAGCACACGCCATTCATGAGACGATGGATTACAATATACAGGGATGGCTCACTGAGAAGTCCAGCGAACTATTCCATATGAATCTGAACTATTTTCAAGCTCCGCGCGAGTGGTTCGAACCCTCCTACACGGGTAATATCGTCAGTTGGAAATGGTCACATTGGCAGATTAACGGCAATACGAAAAGCGAAGATTACGAGTACGGTTTTCATTATGACGATCTCTCGCGTTTGACTGCTGCTGAACTGTTTATCAACGATCCCATAGATGCGGATGATATATATACCGAAAACGGAATTACCTATGACAAAAACAGCAATATTATTACGCTGAACAGATCGAGCCTGTCGCAGGAAGACGTGAAGAACTACTGCTTTACTTATATTGGGAATCAGCGCAATAAGGAAACGAATGGCAATATGACTTATTCCTATGATGCCAACGGAAATATTACAAGCGACGCCTTGAACGGTTTGGAAATCTCGTATAATCTTCTTAACTTGCCTACAAGTATTTATGGCTACGGCGATTATACGGATAACTACAGGTATTTGTCGGATGGAACAAAGATCGAGCGGGATTACTGGGATTCGCAGTGGCATTATGAATACCGAGGTTCTTTGGTATATGGAAACAACGGCTTTGAAAGCGCATCGTTCGGGGGAGGCCGGATCGTCGGAACAAACGATAGTTCAGAAGTACATTATTTTCTGACGGATCATCTGGGCAGTACGCGCGTCGTGGCGAAAGTAACCCCAACAGGCAGGGTCGATCTCGATCGTAAGGATTACTATCCATTCGGTAAAGCATGGACACAATCGGATATGCCAATGTCAGACAACCGTTATACATTTTCCGGTAAGGAGATGACAAATATCGTTGTCGATGACAATTTAGCGACAATTCCCATTCACGATTTTGGTGCGCGCAACTATGATCCCGATGGAGTGCTGTTTCTACAGCAGGACCCTCAGCAAACGGACTTCTATCCAATCGGACAACACGTGTATTGCGCGGGGAATCCGGTAAAATATATAGATCCAGATGGCAATCATCCCGTAGTTATAGGAATTGCGGTTATGGTTAAAGCAGCTATCGGAGCCGGTGTCGATATTGCAGCGCAGATTGCAGCTTCACAGTTAAACGGCAACAATTGGAGTGAATCTATTCAACAAATCGATTGGACAAGTGTCGGAAGTTCTGCGGCTGCGGCTGCACTTACAGTTCCAGGGGCATCCACTGGCGCAAAAATCTTAGCAGGAGTACTTGAAGGAATCAATGTTGCTGTAGATTATACTCAAGCAAATGGATTGGAATATATAGGAAAAGATAAATCCGTGGGAGCCGCAGCTATAGATGCATTGGCTCCTGTAGGGGCAAACTTTACAGCGGATGCTGTGGTCCAAGTATTTAGCAAGTCGATTACGACTGAATTGACATCTAAATCTGCGGCCACATTATCGAAAGCAGTTAAAAATGAGATGAAACAATATTTGGAAATATTCTTAACTCTTTTAAAAATGCACACTTAAATATTTTATAATCAATATATTATAAGGTGTGTAGTTTTAATAGAGAAACAAATAAGGAACAAAAATAGGAATTAAAGTGATTTCTTATTTTTCTATTTGCACTCTGTTTCTTTCTTTTCGTTTGTTTGCTTTCAGAGTGCATTCCGAGCAATTTTATCTGCTCTCATCATTCGAAGAATTTGCTCCTAACTTTAACTAACAAATTATTTGCAGCTCATAAAGAGAATGCAAATTATTATCTCTTGAAGTTGTATTGCTTTAGCAAAGATAATCTTTTTTGTACAGGCAGCCAAAAATGCCTGCCTATATTTAGTTTAATTTAGTTTAGCATATATAAGGCTAACAAACTAAACCAAACTGGATTTTCATGTTACTTTTGTGATTTTCCCATTCTACTCATACAGCCAAAAGAGAAGATAAGCTCTTGCCTCTTTTCTCTTTTCGCTGCGATACTCTTTTACTTCATAGCCACTTTTTACACATATCCGTACCGAGCAAACTCCCACATGCTCGCATTTCAACTTTCGGTCTGGCTGATGGGAATTGTGTCGCAAAGGTATTTGCCATGTCTTTATTGTATGCAAGGTTGTAACCTGAAGGTTCACTACAAAATCTCCACGCTCCGCTTCGCAGAGGTAGTATTTTGTAGTGAAACCCTGCATACATAGCCATGCCACCTATTGAAGCGACATAATTTCAATCAAGCCCGAAAGTAAGTGAAATGCTACAGGAGGGAAAGTAACAAACTTAAAACTTAGTATTTATGGCAAATTATGCAACCAACATTTTCCACGCAAGAACGGAAAATAAAACAGACCTCGACAAAATAGAGGCTTTCTTGGATGACACTTTCAGCGAATTTACCAATCGATATGGTGATAGTGTAGATGCAGAATTTTCCTCTCGTTGGGTGTATCCAGAAGAAGAAATCAAAAAATTGGTAGAATCGTTGGAGGACAAAGATAAAGTCTATATCAAGATTCTAACCTATGAATTTGAAGACGAGTACGTGAGCTTTAGAATATTCTCTCAGGGAGAATGGAAGGTCAAATTAATAACTGAATGAGTAGAAGAAGATAAAGTAAAATTATGGTCTATCCTACACTTTACTTATTTCTATAAGAGACACACGGATGGAACGATTGTCGGTGATTTCGACAACAAAATCACTGTTCGTTTCATCTGTGGCAAAGAGAGAGTATTAAATACTGTGATGAAGTAATTTTTACAATTTTACAACATAGAAACCATGACACAGATAGCAATGAAATTCGTCCAATGGGATGTGCCCGAATTGGAAAAACTGAAAGATAGCAAGGTTTACAAATTACGGGAACGTCTTGATAATGGCGACAAGTTGAGTCGGGAAGAAAAGAACTGGCTCACCCGCAATGTGAAAGAGTGCTGCCATTTCAAAAGAGGTATCGCTTTAATGGGCTACCGTTTTGACTTCTCCGATGTTCTCAAACGGTATTTCGTGAAACAACACGGACATATTGCCGAATATTATACCATTGACAAAACCGCACTACGTTCTGTCCTATATGGTCGAATTGAAGATATAATCGAAGTACAATAAAAATCAAAAGAAGCATGAAAGTAACAATTGAACACAGCTTTTGCCCCTATTGTGACGAGGTAACTGAACTTTATTTCCGAATCATTAACACGATTCTTTTTTCTGGCAATGAGGCGGAATTGCGTGAAAGCATGAGACAGTTGGAGAAAAAAACTCCACTTGATGAATATTTCACATACGGTTACGGTGCACGACACCTTTGGGTTTGCCAGCGACGTCCCAGCGACAAAACCAAAATATTCGAGCATCGTATTATGATGGTTGAATTTCAATGACACCTTTGGACAAATATCATCGACTGGCTGGAATGGAATCACCCATTTCAGCCTTACTTCCATTTTCTTTTTATAACTTTTTCTTTTGGCTGCGCCACTCCCTTTTGTAGAAACCAGCCATTCGCACAAAGCGAATTGGAAACCACTTTGTGAAAAGTCTGGTTCTTCCTGCCGTTTTTCCTTCCAGTTCCATTTTTTTTTCGATGCGGATATCACTATCCTCCAAGGATGGGCTACCTACGCTTCTGTCCACTCTTGGCTGACACATTCCTTATGCAGTGGCCTTTTTTCTGATTGGATGGTATTCTGTTTGTTACAGTCTCAATTCAAGCCAGGCATGTCTCGCTTTGGCTTTGCTATTCTTCACTGACTTTCGGACGGATGTCTCGCCTTTGTGCCAACATTTGGATTTGCTCTTTTTCCTTATCATTACCGGTTTACTTGTTTCCCATTTTCCATAATCGCTTTTTATCGAAGCAATCATCATTTTTCCTCTGCAAAGATAGTATGCCGACGGGAACGACATGGTTGTCTTGACCAATGGCGTAGCCGCCTCAATCTTCCTTTATCGAGCCTTCGATTTTGCCTGTGGCTAAAAATAAAGCGTATTGACGCGCTATCCTTGGTGCATCCCTTAAACGACATCTACTTTTTAGGCAGTGTAAAAATTGATTTAATAACTTCTAAAAGCAATTCAACATGAAAAAGATTGAAAACAATTTCACAGTAACCGGATTCTTAGGTAAAGACGCTGAAATCCGAGAGTTCACCAACAGCAGTGTCGCACGTTTCCCATTGGCCGTAAGCCGTCAGGAAAGGAATGCCGAGGAAACCAACCGCATTTCAGCCTTTATGAATATTGAGACTTGGCGTAAAAACGAGAATACTGGGTCATTCGACCAACTGACCAAAGGTACGATGCTCACCATTGAAGGCTACTTTAGGTCTGAAGAGTGGACCGATAAGGGCGGTGTGAAGCACAATCGTATTGTTATGGTGGCTGTCAAGTTTTATCCTCCTATCGAAAAGGAGGATGTTCCTGAAAAGCCGGTAAAGCCCGTGAAAAAAGGCAAAAAATAATTCTTGCCTTATCATGAACAAAGCGACCTTCTGGTCGCTTTGTTTTGCTCATGACCGGATTAATACGCATCATACTTTTATAAGTGGCTGTTGCGATGCCAAACTCCAAATGAAATCTTCACCCGGTAATACTGTTATACTTAGCTCCGCTTGATGAACAGGCAGATTACGATTTTCAATAGAAAAAAGAAGACTCTCTCAATTCCATACCTTTGAGTAGCTTTCCAGTCCCTCTTATAACCATGTATTCTTCCCAGAAGTGAGGTTACATCCGCCGTCCATTAATTTTACAGTGCGAAGTTAAGTCGGAAGTGAACCTGCAAGGCGCGTTTCATTTGCAGTCAATGCCGTTCAAATGAAATCCTTCGGATTCCGCTTCCTCCTTGCATTGTTCCCTTCTTCCGCCTTGTGGTTTGCACGTAAAATCAAATCCCACCGGACGAGGTAAAAGCCTCTGAAGGGAAGGGAAAATAAAAAATTAGAATGTATGAAACAAATAATTTGGTCAAGTGATGCTCTATTGGATGAAACAGCAAGAGAGTATTATCAAAATTTCAAGCGAGAAGAACTGGACGATGATGCCTACAAGGTCAGCGATGAAGAGTGGTCGGACGAAGTGTATAATGAATTGGGGGATGAGCGGAAGAACCTAAACAAGGATGTCAATGGAGTCATTATTGCATTTGGAGATTTAGGATTGTGGAACGGACGCAAACAAGGCTATCAAATTTTGGGTGACAACATTGCCGGGATATTACAATCTACACAGTATGATGCAGAGTGGTACGGTGACGGCTACGATATACGAGGCCGTATGTCGCACCATGATGGCACGAATTATGTTTTGTACCGTGTCGCTGAAAATCGTGACGACGCAGAACGGATTGCCGCAAAAATCTACAACTATGAAATTGACGAGAATGGTTTTCGCCAAGTTACACGTTCCCTCCACCCCTATGTGGCCGCAGTGTATGGCTGGAAAACTCTACAGGACAACCTCGTTCAGGTAAAATAGCCTGTAACCTGTACTTAAACAAATGCCGTAACGCTTTCTCAAGAGGCTGTTACGGCACTTGTGTTTTATGCCGTATATATTCTGCATAAAATGTGGTGGGAAACTATTCCTTTTTACACATTTATGAATGTTCCCGCCCAACTGTTGTAGGTGGCCGCTTGTGCCAGTTTCCTTTTTTAGACTCCGGCCCTCCTTTATAGCCCCATCCAGCTACCCCCCTATATTTCTATCCCGCAAGCCTGGTTATTTCCCTGCAAAATTCGATTGCCGGCTGTCCGTCCTGTCAAGGACCGCTGACACTTGCTGCTGTAAAATCTTCCTCTCCGAAATATCGAAGAGTGTATTTTCCGCATCCTCCTTGCCCGTTCTGGCCGCCAATCCCGTGGGCAGAAAAATAATCAACCTTTCGGTACAGGAAGTATCGAAGGGAAATAAATAAAATATTAATCTTTAAAATTTGAGGCATTATGACATTCAGAGAATTTATGTTAGAGAACGGTTATGAATTGCAAACAACCTTTTGGAATGATTTTTCCATTGCTGACCGATTTGGTCTTTCGGCGGTACAGGACACTTTCAACCGTGCTTTTAAGGAGTGGAAAGAGAACTACAAGTATCTCACGGAACTGGTTTTAGTGCTTAACCATAAGATATGGCAGTATTATGAAACAAGGCCGGAAATTGCGACATTGTATAATACCCTTTGGGCACAAGCCAGTCAATATGCAATGGAGTATCTGAAAGATGACGAGCTAAGCTATTATTATGATGTAACGGATTAAATGTCCCAGCTCCTCCCACAGGAACAAAAGAAAGCCGGCTTTTGTCGGCTGTTCTTTGTGTGGTCATTCCCTTTTTTATCACTCCGTTTTACCCTTGTATAAAACGAAATTATTTCGTTTCAGGCTGCTACCAGTCAGGACTTGTTTTTTCCTGTGCAAAGGTATTGCCACGGAAAAACATTCAAGTACCGCTACGCTATTTGAATACAATTTTTCAGTAGCTTTCCCGATTTTCAATCGCTCAAATGTCGCATACGCTCCATACCGCAACTGTAAAAATTCTGTCCAAATTCCTTGCCTGCTTTTCCTTAAAGGCAATCTTGAATGCACGTAAAAATCAAATCCCGACTGGAGGAGCCTAAAGGCTTCCGAAAAAAGGGAAAAAAAGAATATGATGTTTAATAGCTAAATTTTAAAAGTATGGAAATTCAATTTGTGATTGTTCGTTCAGAAAATACAGAGTATTTGTGTCACAATGTAAATGGAACGTATATGGATGTCAGCGACCCATCAACAGAATTTGTTTCTGGAGAGGATGATTTTCGCTTGGTAGAGCCGGACAGCTCCCTAACGCGGAAAGAATACGAGTTTCGTGGAGAACGCTTTTATCTCATGCCTCAATTTTATGGCAATGGCTGGTTAGCACTTACTTTGCAAAGTGTGGAAGATGAAACAGAGTATATCGTGCTATCCGTCAATTTGGAGAGCATGGATGCACTCGATTTGCCAGACCGTACATTTATTGATGTGAACCATTATCCGGATGCAATGGAGTTTCTGGAGACAAATAATTTAGCGACTTATTCCGGTTACAAGCGTAGAAGCGGATTTGTGGAATATCCAATGGCGGTATTGAATCTTCCTTTGCTTTATCAGCACGCCCCGCAGATTTTCCAAGAGGCGAATATCGAATGTTTTTAAATGGTTTTCTGAAAGTATGGTACTGATGACTACCAAAGAGATACCGTATCGGTTAAATCCTATCGGTATGGTATCTTCTTTTGCCCGAAGACAGGTGGCATCCCCCTTTTTTACAGATTGCTCCGTGCCCACTTTTTTAATTTCCTTGTTTCCCTTTTATAGCAGCGTAACTGCCTGCTTCTCTTTTACAGCCCTTATGTAATGAATGTTGATGTTTCCTGTCGTTATCCAGACTTTCGCCCGGTCTTGTTTTCGTGTGCAAAATTACGGCGAACGAACGCTATCCAAGTATCGCTACGCTATCCGAAATGAAATTTGACGTAATCTTCCTAAATCATAGATTTCGGTATTCATAAAATTTCATTTCCGATTCCTTGCACTGCGTTCCTGCTTCGTCGTTTGGGACGCACATGAAAAACAACCCTTCCGGCAAAGTCGAAAGACTTGAAAAAAGGGAAAATAAAAAACTTAATTAAAAACGAAAACGAGTATGACAATAGAAGAAGTATTACAGCACGATTTAAAATTCAGGTATATGTTATTGGGGCGTTTGCAAGCCGACTGTGAATATTATCTTGGCTTTGGAAACAAAAGTTCTCGTCGTTTGTGGGCTGGTTCTGAAAAGGCACAAATTGAATACATGACGAAAATTCACGACAGCTTCCGAGAAAACGAAAAACCCGAATGGCTGACAATGGAGCAAATCAAAGAATACAGCAATGCTATGGAAGTAACACAAGAATAATTCAAAAAAAATACCGTAATAATCTTTAACGGAGGTGTTGCGGTATTACAGTATTACAAATAAGGGTCGGAGTTTGAGAACATACCCTCTTATAATTGAGAGGGTAATAATAGTCCCTCTTTTATAATTATATCATTCTATTCCTTTTTTATATTTCTGCAAAAGGAATAGCATTCTTCTTTTATATTAATTATTTTTCATTTTATCTCCCATCTATTCTTCATCCTATCACCGGTTTGGTTTTATCAAATGCAAAGGTCGGCTATCGCGCTTGATCCTGCTACTTGAAGTGTATTTCTTACAAAATTCTTCCTTCCTGCGCAAGAGTAATTTGGCAAGAAAAGTTGCCGTATGAAGCTGTATCGACATCCGTTTACCGCATCCATAAATCCCAAAACGGTTCAATCAGTAAAGAACCGACAATAGGGAAAATAAAAGTTAATACTAACCAATTTTTAAACAATTAAAATCATGCCCAATTATGTAACAAACCGTTTAGAAATAAACGCAGACAGAGAAACAGTACAAAATGTGATGGATTTCTTAAAAGGAGAAACTGATGAAGACAGTACGCCTTGCTATATTGATTTCAACAACATTATCCCTATGCCAAAGGACCTACTGATAGAGGCGTCCACTTCTGGGGAATTTGGTATGAAATATCTCAAAGCAATGCAACGCAAGCCATTCAATTCTCCGGACGATTTGAAAGTCATTCAATGGATGGAAGGATTGACGGAAGAAGGCAGAAAAGAAGCGTTACAGCTTGGAGTATTGTATCTGGAAAATCAAAGAAAGTACGGTTATACCACTTGGTACGAGTGGTCTATCGCCAACTGGGGTACAAAATGGAATGCCCTTAATCAGAATTTTGAAGAACCGAACGTGCTTTGGTTTGATACGGCTTGGGCAGGTGTGCCGCTGCTTATCCAAACACTCTCCGAGAAATTTCCGGACATCGAGTTTCTGTATGCCTATGCGGATGAAGACCTTGGTTCCAACGTGGGTAAAGGGATTATCCGAAATGGAGAAACCGACATGACATTCCCCGATGACGGAAGTAACGAAGCCTTTGAAATTCTTTTTTTCGTAAAACCGGAATTAAAGGAATACTTGGAACTGACAGACGAGGGGTACAGGTGGAAAACCTAAACATTCCCGGACAGACAATATCCAACATGGATTCAGGGTATATCGCAACCGATGTATCCTGGATTCCTGTTGCCGGAAGCTCCGTTTATATTTATTCCATTCCACTCCCTTTTTACAATTTCACGCCTCTTGAACCAGTCTTTTTGGCCGTATGTACCCATCCCTTGGCTGGCCTACTTATCATCTTTGAAACTGCTTTTACTGAAACC